>OWJJ01001158.1_pt1 | contig 16134 bp, 9 predicted proteins | sample 1732811 | NCBI WGS metagenome assembly OWJJ01 (sample SAMN05065756, study PRJEB22554) | human gut metagenome | biome: ENVO:2100002; feature: ENVO:00000062; material: ENVO:00002003 | host: Homo sapiens | place: USA
CCTGCTTTGCCCCGGATGCGTGGGTGACCACATGGGACAGCCACAACCCCGGCGTGCTGGCACTGGTGCGCAAGCGTGGCGAGGAGACACTGGTGGGGCTGTTCAACTTTACCGAGTACCCGGCAGGGGCAAGTCTGGATGCTCTGGGCGGCAAGTATAAGACCGCCGATGGCAAGCCGGTCTGGTTGGCGGATGTGGAACTGGAGCCGTATCAGGCACTGCTGGTAAAAAACAAATAAGTGAAGCGGAATACTCCGGTAACTTTCTCTTGGTCAGAAAGTTGCTGGAATATCTGCCGCTCCGGGAAACGCTCTGACCGCCCGCAAGGCACAGCAAAGCCCCCGGCAGGTTTGCGCCTGCCGGGGGCTGTTTGCTGTTTTACTGCTTGGGGAACGCCTTGTTCCACACTTCGATCACCTTGAACTTCGGGGTCCAGCCTTCGGGTTCAAAGCAGTCGCCCTTGGCATCCATGGTGCCCTGCTCGGTGCACCACTGTGCGGCCTTAGCCATATCGGGGTCGGTCACATCCGCAAAGGCGGGTGCGCCTGCGGGTTCGGGCCTGCCTGCGGTGTTCCACACCAGCAGGGCCAGCTGGCCGCGGTTTGCCGGGATGGCTGCGCCCTCGGGCAGGAGGCTGTGCAGGATCACGCGGGTGGCGATCTCGTAGCCGCCCCAGATGGCTGCACCGCCCACGGCCACGGCGGCAATTGCACCGCCTGCAGCAGAGCTTGCATCGTAGCCAGCGTCGGGGTCAGGGGTTTCGTCCGGTCCGGCCACCGCCCCGGTAATAATATGCAGATACGCGTTTTTACCGATGCAGTCCGGGCTGGGGCGATCCCGCACAAAGTCATCCGGGTCCAGCACCGTGGCGCTTTCCTTGTCTTTGCCGCCCATCAGGCTGAGGATCTTATTTCCGTTTTCGATCTGAACCGGGTACACGATCGAAAAATCCTTCGAATCGATCTCGATATCTGCTTCTCCGATCGTGATCTGGCCGTCAGAATCGATTCCCTGATAACCGGACACATGAACCTTGGCATTGCCCTTGATGGTCAGGTTGTTCCGGATATATACACCGTTATTTTGACCGACTGCCTTCAGCTTGCCGCCGGTCATTTCCATCGCACCGTTCGAGCAGATGCCATAGTAGTAGCCGCTTGCATCAATGCCAGCATCGGTAATGCTTAGCTTTCCCTTTGTAAAAATACCAACGTCGGATGTAGACTTTGCTTCGACGTTGCCGCCGATGATCTCGATTCCATCTTCTGCATAGAATGCAGGATAACCCGACTTCAGCACAAGTTTAGAGTTTTTGATGTTGGCTTTTCCAGCGACCGTATCGTTATCTCCGTGCACGTAAATCGCGTTGTACCGCTCTCCGGTCGACTCCAGATTCACCTCGGTGGCGGAGTCAATGGTCAGGTCATAGCAATCAATGCCGCCGTACAGACACTTGGCCTTCACGGTAGCGTCATTTTCAATGCGGACGCTTCCGCTGACAGCAATCGCGCAGCCGTTCATGGCAGTGATGTCAACATCAGATTCAATCGTGAGTTTACCTCCACTCTGGCCGAAACTGGCAATGCCGTCAAAGTCTGTCGCTGTGATCTGCAGCGAACCGGTGCCGGAAATCTTGAGATCATGTGCTCTAATGCCGCCCTTACCTTTAAGGAGATTTTCCCCCATCAGAACAAGGTTCAGCGGCGTATCCTTGTCATTAAAATCAATTACCCAGTCCCGGCTGGAGTCCTCAATATTCACACCATTCAGGGTCAGCGTATGGGTCTCGGCATCGTAGCTTATGGTTCCTCCGCCGAGTTCTCGCTCATTAATGTTTGTTTCCGTGTTAAACGAGCTGTTGCCAATCTTCAATGTACCGTTCTTTTCGTCCAGCACGCTCACCGCGTTTTTGGCGGCGGTGCTCTGCTGGAGCAGGGCATCGGTGCTTGCGGCCAGAGCCGGGGCAGAAAGGGTGAACATCATGCATGCTGCCAGCGCAGCGGAAGCCGCCCGCCGGGCCAAAATATTTCGTTTCATAGGGGTTCCTCCTTTGCGGGAATTATTACGGGGGGGGGTATGTTTCTCTGCTTTAAGGATAGCATATTTTACCGCATTTTGGAAGCAAACCTGCGCGAATCGCCCTAAAAACAGCGTGAAAAGCACGATTTGTGCCGGTTCTGTTGCAGATGCCCGGCCCGCAGGCACAGCAAAGCCCCCCGGCAGGCCAGCGTAGTGTCCGCAGAGGCTTTTTCCTCGTACTTCATGTTTGTGTCCTTTCTGCCTTACGGCACTCTCACAGTGGTCTATCGTGCTTTCTTATGATAAGGTCTAGGACGTTTTACGATGGAAGCAAGGGATTCATTTTGTTTTCCAAAGAAAACAAAAAATCCGAACCCTCCTCCTATTGGAAAAAAGTTCGGATTTTTTTGTTGTGGTGCACCTTCAGGGACTCGAACCCTAGGCCCACTGATTAAGAGAGCAAGCCGCCGGTTCGTCTCAATTTATGGAAGTTTCGAGTCATCGTTATTTTTAATCAAAGCAACGTGATTTTTCACCCGGCAATTTCTGCACCCTTTGTCGGATTTTGCATCAAAAAGCACCCTCTGCACGTTTTGAAACCGTGCAGAAACCGTGCACTTACTCTCCGACAAATGATAAATCACCCTATCCCCCACCGACTTGACGGCATTGGTTTGAGTGGCCGCACACCAAAATCAAATCCTATGAAATTCTACTTTTTGCACGGCAGCCTACAGCAAAACAGTTCTTCCGTTTTTCCGTGCCGCCTTCATGGCAAACCGCACTGCATCACGGCTCGTCATTGGGTCCACGATTCCAATCGTCAGATGTTTTGGGCTGCGGAATAAACGCTTCCACCCTCCGCAAAGCAGTTCCTGTGCATCTGCCCCTTCCAGCGTGACCGATACTTTTTGGCTCTTCCCCGGCATCAGCTCCGGCAGGGACAGCGGCAGACGCGCCGTGCACAGAGTGCTGCCTGCTGTATCCTCCACATAAAGATTCACGGGCCAATCCCAGTAGAACGGTGCCGCACCCTCGTTTGCCACAGTCAGTTCTGCAGAAACGCCGTCTGTGCACAGGCTCAGCTTCAGTTCCGTTACCCGGAGCCGATAGCCCAGCCTCCTCAGCACGGCATTATATCCTTTCGCATACTTTACCTGTGCCGTTTTGGGGCCCAGAAAGCTCATGTGCGACATCTCCAACAGGTGCAGCGTGCGGGGAAGGTTTTTCACCAGCATATCCTGCATGGAAAGACTGCTGGTGAACTCGCCGCCCACCGGGGCATTCTGCCAGAAATCCGGCATAGGCGTCAGCGCATTGGGGTCACTGCCGTACCAGCCGCCCTCTGCGATCCATCCCAGCCACTCATCCGTATCCTTTTCCTCGCCGGTCATATCATTATAAAGGCCGAAGCTTTGTTCTGCCGCGAAGCGGAACGGCCTGCGCATCAGCAGCTCTGCCGTAGGAAAAGCCGCAAGATAATCTGCAGCGTATTCGTCCCGGATCGTCTCATCCGGCATGGGTACCAGACCATCTTCGCTTTTGATGTGCCACTCGCCCCAGTGGCCAAGGCTGCCCAGCTCCACATAGGAAACAAAACCATCCGTGCCCAAAAACTCTGCCAGCGCATAAAGTACACGGTGATGCGCAGCCCGGAACACCACATTGGCATAGTTTGGAGAGTAGCCTTTCCCATAATCTGTATCGTACCAACTGCCATCCTTCGTCTGCGCATAAAGCCAGTCCGGGATATCCAGATGCGTCTCTTGTCCCGGCACATCGCAGACAAAGCGGAGCACCAGATGGATCCCCTGCTCCCGCAGTGAGGCAAAGCCGTATTTTTCGCTGATTGCCTCCCATGCATAAACGCCCTCTTCCGGCTCTGCCTCCCGCCATGTGAGTTCCAGATAGCGGAGCGTTGCATCGCCCGCCTCGGCGGTATCGATCATCGGGGCATAACCGATCTGGGCATTTGGAAATGCGCTGTCATCCGCAGCATAGGTTCTTGTCTTTGTGGTCGATGCGATCATTGCAGCTCCCATCCCCAGCAGACAGAGCCCTGCCGCCAGAATCCTTGAAATTTTACCCATGATACTCCCCGTTGTACTGGATAAGGGTGACATCCTGTACTCCCTTTACAGCGCGGATACGGTCTGCAAATTCCATATTGGGGTCTTTGCAGAATACCTCTACCGCCATCTCGGTGTTTTCGCCCCGCATGGTCTTGGATTTGACTGCATACTTGATGCGTCCCAGTGCCCGGACGATATCGTCTCCGGCCTCGGTGCCTACATAGTGAATCACCGCAACGTACACCCGGCCTTTAGCCTGCCAGTGGGAGAACAGGTAAATCATAACAGCCGCCGTGACCAGCCCCAGTGCGTACATTCCGGCACCCGCCGTAATACCCGTGGTGATCGACCAGAACAGATATAACAGATCCAGCGGGTCCTTGACTGCGGTGCGGAAGCGGACGATAGACAATGCGCCCACCATACCAAGGGAGATGACCACGTTGGTACTGATGGCCAGCGTGACCATGCAGGTAAGCACGCACATTCCCACCAGCGTTACCGCAAAGCTGCGGGAATATACTACGCCTGTATAGAATTTGCGGTAGACCAGATAAATGAGAATGCCCAGCGCCAGCGCCGCCAGCAGCGCCACGGCAAGCTTAGGCGCATCGTACTGGACAAAAGCATTCATAACAGATTTTTTAATAAAGTCTTTTGTGCTCATGGTTAATTGTGTTCCTTTTCTCTCAGGTTTCGTTCCAGTATTCAAACCCGTGCCGATAAGCGGTCTTATCGCAGCACAGCACATACTTGGAAACTGCAGTCAGCTCCTGTGCACGGGGCGGGAGGATATCCCGCACGATCTGCGGCAGATACTCTGTAAATTTGACTTCCATGACCAGTTTGCCCGGCTCCAGCACCGGCAGGGTGGGAAGCGCAGGATCAAAAATACCCCAACTGCCCACAGCAGCCCGGACATCCTGATCAAATGTAACACGCACCGTGCCGGCGTCCATGATCCACGGTTCGCGGTCGTAATCCACGATGACCCGGGGACGGAGCACATTGCACACACACTCGGTGTAGAACTCCTGACACAAACGTTGGGGACTATACAGCAGAAAGTCATAGTCTCCGGCGAGAATAGCATCAAACTCTGCATGGGTCAAAGGTGCAGCTTCTTTATAGATGTAACTGCCAAATTTTTTCTTTCGCTCCAGCTTGATGCTGCGGTCGCTGCAATTATAAATGCGGATGCGGTATTTCCTGCGCAGCAGCACACCGGCATCTTTTTCCTCGTAAGCAGTATTCCAATAATCGTCAAAATACAGGCTGCGGATGAAGTAGCCGCCATTCGTTGCGTGGGGGTCCAGTTTGAGAACGGGGGACATCCGTGTTGTCAGTTCAGCTTTGTCCGCCCATGAGATGAGATATTTCAGCTCGTGGCGGTAAGTTTCCGTATGGCTGCGGGGCTGCGGAGCCAGCAGTTGCTCTCCCCGCTCCAAGCACCGCTGCCAGAATGCGGACTCATTCTTCATAGGTATCCTCCACCACAGTGCCATCCGGCTGGATGTAAAAACATTTGACACCGTACACCTTACCGGTATCGATGACATAGTAATCAAAGGCATCCTGCGTATAGCCGGAGGCGTTAGTAGCCCGCACCCGGATAAAATACTGGCCTGCACCGGGAGCCGCGGCCTGCACCACGGGCAGCACAACGTGTTCCTGCCGGTAGAGCACCTGCCGGAACTGGTAATCCCGGGCAAGTTCCACCGTATAAACGATATCCTCCGCATTGAAATCATAGGACGGGTCCCAACTCAGCTGGAGCACCCCGTTCTGGAGGGAGGGCAGAGCAATGTAGAACGGCATAGGATAATGATATCCCTCCGGGTACTGCTGATAATTTTCCTCAATTTCCTCCGGCAGTACCTGCGCCACCGTATTATACTGGGGCTTTGTAAGGGGCAGATACTCTATGTCGGGCATTTGCCAAATGTACTGCTCAGTGATGGTGCGGTAATGCATCGTCATCTCCTCAATACGGTCGGCATTCAGATAATCATGCAGCTCCCGTACAGCAGTGTCCAATGCTTCCCGATAGCTTGCAGTCTGAAGACAGCGCCGGAACAGCACATTGCACCAGTAGTTGCTGATGCCCCGCTCCCAGCTTCCAGCATCTGTAAAGCGGGTAAGTTCGCGCTCTTTACGGCGAAGCATATCATCGTTATCCCAGTCCAGAATGTACCAGGTATCCGAATTCTGCGGACTATAGAGATACATGTTGCGGCTCTGGGTATCGGCATTGCCCATCAATAGCTGGAATGCCATCCAGTAGGCAATATTCTCCACATCAAAATACGTTTCCAGCAGCTTTTCCATCGGCTGGGATTCGTCGTTCAACTTTTCCAGCATCTCAATGAGTTTGCTGTGGTCGCTGCTGCCCTTCGTTTCCAGATAAGAATCAAATTTCGCCTGATCAAACGTGGGGTCGGTGGTAAGCTTGATGGCATCTTCATAGCGGTAAAATTCAAAAAAATTCACCTTGTACAGCTGCCCTGTGGAATCCAGTCCATGGGCTTTCAGGGCCGCCTTATTCAGCTGCTCCACCTGCGTGTAGAGGCCATAGTCCTCAAACACGCCGTTTTCACTGTCGGTGAGGTCTTTGACATAGAGGTGGACGAACTGGGTACGCAACCCCATCATCTGGTTGATTTCCTTAATAAGGTCGTATGCCATTTTGTTGCGGAACCGCAGCCCCTCGCCCATGTGCTTATTGAGGGCAATGGTGCGCTGGCCGCGCCAGCTGCCCTTGTTTTTCTTGAGCTTTATTTTGTAGTTTTTCTGAGCATTCCGACTGGAGGTCTGGCCACGGATCTGCACTGTGGCGTTGGGTGCCTCCACCGCATAACCCAGCTCGCCGGGCAGCGGGCCGTTCTCATCCCCCACCTGCAAAAGGGCATTGACCTGATAGCGTGGCACCCCCATGGTCTCATAATCGTAAACCGAATAATGGTTGATCTCCGCCCAGCTGTGGTTGGTGTTCTCGCTGTCATTGCCCCGGCTCACGGTCAGGTACATTGTCACCACGCCGCTGTCATCGTAGACCGTGTAAAGTTCCGGATTATCCCGCAGGTGGACACTGTTGATATCCTCCAGCGAAGCCTTTTCCACCTTGTCAGCTGTTTTATTCCCAGACGCTGCCTGTGAACTGGCAGCGCTCTCTGTACTCCCGGCCGGCAGCACGGCGCAGCCTGCACACAGCCCGGCAAGCGCAACGCCCAACCCCAACACCCTGCGGCGCGGGATCAGATCTTTATTCTTCATTTGCCTTCTCCTCTCGAAGCTTTCCCTTTTTATGTTCCAAGAACAACCCCAGCCGGGTGAAGCGCCCGGCTTTTGTTTCTGCCACAATCGGCTGCTGCCCCAACACCCGATAGGGCAGATTGGCCGTAAAGGCATCCAACCGGAACAGCGTGACCAGATAAAACAGCGCCGCTCCGATCAGGAAACCAAACCCGTAAAACACAGGGTCAAACGCCATGGAAAGCGCTGTAAGCCCGCTGGCAGAAACAGCAAACACAGCGGCAGCTGCGACAGCACCGCCGTAATCCGTGAAGTAAAGCAGGATCATCAGAATGGTGTTGCCCACGGCGTAAAGGCCGTACCCTACACACAAGGTGCGGAAGTAGCCGTGCATCAGGTCGTTGAACCCAAGAGGCAACAGAGCCAACAGAGTGTTCTCCAGTGAAAGTACCGCCGCCGTGACGAACAGCTGTTTGAGGGCAGTGAACCGGAGTTCCCGGTTCAGCACAGCCAGCATCTCTTCCTCTGCTGTGACGATATCGCCCACAACGCCGCCATCGTTGAACAGGCTGTAGTAATTCCGGTATTTGGGGTAGAAATTGACCTCCACTGACACCACAAAATTTACGCTCGTGACGAGGATAGTCAAAAACACAATAAGGGCAGGAACATCATAGTACGGAGCCCCATAAAACAGGCCTTTGACCTGTACGCCCGACGGCCCTGCCCAGCAGATGACAAGGTGGGCAAACAGCCCGATGTTGGTGCACAGCCCCGTAAAGGCCAGCGGAAGGAACGCATCCACCCAGCGCAGAAACGCCCAAGGGCTCTCATCGCTCTGCGGGAAGTAGCGGTAGAGCAGCACTACATCCCACACCATCATCAGGCCGTAACCCATGGTCACAGCAAAGAGCATTCCTTCCAGCACCGGACAGCCCAGCAGCAGCACCAGTACGAAACCCAGCCCGAATGCCAGCGCAATGGCGGCCAGAAACGAACAGAGGATACCACGGTAGTCCTTGATGGCGGTCAGATAGCTCATGGCGTTCCAGTTCACGATCATCTCTGCAAAAAGCCACAGGCAGAGCAGACCCTGCAAAAGAGTTGCTCCTGAAACAAGCAGAAACAGCCCATACAGTGTGCAGCCCAGCACAAGCATTATGCTGCTGGAGCCCCAGAACGAAGGCAGGATGGTCTGCTCCTGTTCCTCATACAGCATATCTGCCAGATACCGTGTTACCGGCATGGAAAAGAAGCTGGTGACCGTAAGGGAAAACAGCAGCGTATAGGTGATCATGCAGACCAGCAGATCCTGCTGATCCCGCTGGGCACCCACCCAGCCGCAGAGCAGCAGAATACCAAGCTGAAGCACAACGCCCAGCAGCATAGGGCCAGTGCAGATGATACCCGCATAGCCGTAGGCCCGCAGGGAGGCAAACAGCCCTTTGCGGCGGAACAGCTTTTTCAATTCAAATCCAATTCCTGCCATGGTTACTCCAAATGATATTCCTTTGCAGTTTCGTCGTACATCTTGCGGTAGTTGGCCAGCATCTGCTCGTGGTGAAAGTACGCATCCACCCGTCTTTGGCCAATGCGTCCCATCTCTTCGCGCCGGGCACGGCTGGCGCACATTTTCTCCATGGCATCGGCCAAACCCTGCCGGTACATCGGCGGTACACAATACCCGGCAACTCCCAGCTCATCGCCGGGCGCACCTTCCAGCAGCTCCCTACAGCAGCCCACCTCGGTGGTCACACAGGGACGGCGGGCTGCCATAGATTCCAGCACAGACAGCGGTTGCCCTTCTGAAATACTGGTAAGGATGGTGAAATCCAGTTTCTGCATATACTGCACCACGTCTACACGGCCGGTGAAGATCAGGTTTTTGAGCTGCAACTGCTCTACCAGCGCATAACATTCTTTGGCGTAATCTTCATCGTCCACGCCGCCCATAATGTGGAGCCGGACATTGGGCATCCGGGAGGCCAGCTCAAAGAACGCATAGATCATGGTCTTGACGTCCTTGATGGGGGCCAGACGCACCACCGCACCGATATCCACCCAGCCATCCTCCTGTTTGAGCGGGATATTGCAGAACCGCTCGTACTGGACGCCGTTTGGAATAACGATGCACTTTTCAGCATTGCACCCCATCTCGATCTGCGTCCGGCGGGCATTATAGAACAGACTGCTGACCCGGAACGCCCGCCGGTAGATCTCCTCTGAAAGCATATAGAAGAACCGGATCCATCGGCTCTTGAACGAGGGCACCACCCACTCGGCGCGGATGATCTCCTCCTCCCGTTCGCGGGTGTAGATACCGTGTTCCGTAAGGAGCACCGGAGCATGGTTCAGGCTGCCGCCCATACAGGCCAGCAGACCGCCGTAGCCGGTGGAGATCGCATGGTAGACATCCGCTTTCGGCACCCGGCCCGTAAGCAAATAGAGCACCGGCAGCAGCATCGAGCGCATGGTATGGAACGCATCCGCATAAGCCACATAAGGATACTCCTGTAGGCAGATATCCTTGAACAATTCCATAAAATCCCGGCTCTGCAAAAAAGAGAGCGGGTGGACGCCTTTTTCCTGAAACAGACGGTACAGCACATCCCAATCCGGGCTGCCCAGCCGTACCAGTTCCCGCAGGGCGGTACGCTCGTCTGCAGTAAACAGGACCGGCTGCCGCTCACCGTGGAGGCGGAGGGCATCATCCAGAAAAACCTCCTCCACCTCTTTCACGTTGGGCGGCAGCTCATACACAAATTTTCCTCGGTCCTGCGCTTTGGCCCCAATGACCCAGAGGGAAAACTCCTGCTGAGGCATGGCCTGAATATACGCGTGCATCCATGTGGATACGCCGCCGTGAACATAGGGATAAGACCCTTCCAGCACCAGACAGATGCGCATGGTCACGCCCCCTTCTTTTCAATACGGACGGTGTCGGCATTGGCTTTGAGCAGATAAAGGTTCCCTGTCAGGCGGGTCAGTTCGCCGCCCGTCACCTTGCCGGGAGTCCCCTCATTGGCGCGGAAGAAAAGCCATGCTTCATCCACAAAATTGCCAAGATGCAGCGTCCATGCGGTATCGGTGCTGTCCAGCGTGACCGTCAGCTGTGCATACCGCTGAATGGCAGCAGAGCACTCGGTGCCTGTCTGCCTGCGCAGATCCGGTGCAGCGGCACTGAGCCACTTGAGGTAATCTTTCAGACCGCCCTTATAGGTTTCCCAGCCTTCTGCCGCACCGCGGTCCACATCCAGCAAATCGTCCGGGTGCATAAAGTGGATGCTGACGTAATGCATGTTCAACTCGCTCATTGCTGCCAGCCGCATATAGGTATCTCCCACCATACCGCCGGATACGATGCGAGGCTGCTCCACGATACCGTCGCTGGCCACACCGAATTCCTGCACATAGGGCAGGGATGTGCCATCCTCAAAGTAGGTGCTGGCAATGGTGCGGATCCGTGTCACTTTGCTGCCCAGCACCTTCCGCCCGGCAGCAGAAAGGATGTTGGAAGGCGGCACATAGACACTGCCCTCGGTGTTGGGCAGCACGGTCTTTTGAAAATCGATAAGCTCGTTCATCGCAGCCACAATGGCATCTTCACTGGGCCACTGACGGTAGCTGTAAAGATCCTTGTAATCCGTATCGGGCAGTACCAGCGGCTGATGGTTGTAGCCGTGGAAGCCCACTTCCCCGCCCTGCTGCAGCAGCAGGCTGCCATAGTATCGGAACTGCTGAGTGTCCGGCTGACGGACCGGCGTGCTTTGGGTATCGTCCTCATAGTTTTCAATCATGACACCGGTAAAACGGATAGAATATTGTTGTGCAAGCTTTACGAGATCCGGCCACCAGACCTTGGAATAGAAGTCCGCTATGCTCATCCTGTAATCCCTGCGGATATAAGTACCATCACCGCCGGGCACCGGAGAGGGAAAATCGTCCAGATAGAACACCGAACTGTTGATGACGGGGTAAGCAGCGGCATCGCACAACAGGCTGAAGGACGCTGCATAAATGCCGCGCATGATTTTGTCGTAGACGCCGATGTTGTCCACCACCACCCTGCCGGCACCGGACTTTGTGCCCCATACCAGCGGAACGCCTTCGTCCCCTGTGCTGGCATAGACTGTGGCTTCCTCCCGGAGACTGACACTGAGAGAGGATTCAAATGGGTCACTGAACTCATACCGCTGCCCGCCGCCCAGCATAAACTCCTCTGTGGGAACGATGCTTTCGGCGATTTTGTTCTCCCAAGAAGAGGACAGAATGCCAAGTTTTGGCGATATCGCATCAAAATACGTCGTTTTTTGGGGTGCCATGGCAAACAGAACACTGCCACCGTCCTTCACCCAGTTCATCAGGTCGATCAAGCGTTTGCCTAACGCATCCAAATCACTTATGAGGACCACAACGGTTTTATACTGGTCAAACTCCGGGATATCAGCAAGAGACGTTGTGTGCACATCCACAGCCTGCGTGCTCACTTTCATATCCAGCAAGATCTGATCAAACTGCTTTTTTGCAAGGTCTGTTCCTTCCTGCCCGGAATCGTAGAGCAGCAGGCAGGTGACAGGCTGGCCGAACATGGCGATCTGCGCAGATTTGACCTCTGTCCGTGGGAGATAATTGATCTTAAATTTCGTTGCCTCGTATTGAATACCGCTGCGCTCCGCAAACAGGATAGCGGCTATCGCCACGAACACAGCCCAGATGATCAGCAGCTTTTGCCAGCGGAATGCCCGCAGCCGGGAAAAGATTTCCTTTATCATTGCTGTTTCCCCTGCCAGAACCGCACGACTTCGCGGCCCTTTGCACTGAGGTAGACCTCCTTTTCCTCGATTTGACGCAGCGTTTTTTGGATAGCCGCCCCATCGCGCAGCGCTGCTGCCAGCCGCAGGCGGAGCACCCACGGCGCCTCGCGCTGGGGCCAGCGCGCCGTAAGGTCTTCCAGCGTTTTTTCTGCGCGGCCATACTCCGCAAGACTGAGCTGCACATCTACCAGCCTGCATTCCAGCGTACAGCTGCGGCGTCCACCGAGATTTTCCATCCGTTTTTTCAGCAGCTGCTCCAGCTGGTGATACTGGATCTCCGCCGCTTTGCCCTGCACAAAGCCGCTTTCCAAATAGCTTTCCAGATAATCGCAGTATTCTTCCAGCACGGTGGCATCGTCCGGGGCGGAAGCATACCTCTGTTCCTGTTTCTGCAATTGCAGATCTGCCTCCTTGGTGATCTGCGACAGCGCTGTGGAAGCGTAATGAACCACCTCGCTGTCGTTATCCATGCGGGCCTGCTGAAGCAGGTCGTAATAGCCCGCAGGATCATCTGTCAGCACCGAGAGGATGAGCTTCCGCTTTTGTGCAGGGCTGTTTACCAGCAAGGCTTCCTCCAGCGGAACAACCGCCTCCTTACCCTCGTCATCTGCCACAAGGATATTTTTGTATATTTCCTCGTTTATTCGCAGCTTTTCAAGTGTCTGTTCCCGCAGGCACCCGCCTGTAAGGCGATTGGACGTGTGGAGTAACAGCACACACAGCGGCCCCCACAGCGGCACCAGAAGCATCACCGGAACAAAATATCCTTCCACCTCCAGTGTCCGTGCCCGGGCCAGCAGCCAAAGGCCCCCGCATACAACCAGATGCACCGTCAGCAGCACAAGGCCAAGCCAGAACCCGTTACACATGCGGTGCCTCCTGTTTTGCAGTCTTGATCAGCCGCAGCTGCTCATCCAGCGGCACCGCAGTGACATGAAGCCCTTTTTCACCCAAGCGCCGGGTCAGCAGCGGCAGATTTTCTTCATCGGCCTGATTCATCAGCAGGTAGACGGCGTTGTCTATTCCAACGCCTGCTACATCGGTGCTGCGGATGGAGCGCCCCACCCGGTCATTGAATTCGGCCCGGTCTTTAAACTCACCCGTCACCCGCAGCAGCAGATGGTGCGCCATTTTTTCTTCCTGCAGGGTACAGGCTGTAGCCAGCTGCTCCGCAAACACAGCCGGACGCAGCAGGCAGGTGCCGGGCAGATACCAGTTTTCCCGCACGGCGCTCTCGTACTCAAAAGCGCGCACCAATGCCGTTTCCACCAGTCCGCAGAGGATGCGGAACAGGTTCTGGTAATACAGGGTCATCTGCTCTTCGTTGGCCGTATACAGGCAGATCAGTACCACAAGGCTTCCGTTCTGCCGCACACCTGCAGCATACATCGGATGTCCGGGGAGGAAGCCGCGATTCACCCACAGCCCCTCCTGTTCAATGGCACGGATCACATCCAACCACTGCTCCACCTCCAGCGAGTGCGCCGGCTCCGGCGTCATTCCGGCACTGGCGGCTGTAAGGCGGGCAAACCCATGGTTCTTCTCCATCCGGTAGATGGTGAGACTGTGATTTTCCAGCACATCCTCCATGATCTGCACAGTCTTGCGGTAGATCTCCTGCGGCTGCAGCATATCCAGCTGCTGGGTCACAGCATAGATCTTGCCAAAGCTGTCCCGGCGGCCAAGGATCTGGCGGCGGAACATCTGTTTATCCTCCAACGTATCCTGATACAGTTTCCGGGTAAATTCAAGTCGCTTACACAGCAGCTTGTTTTCTTCCTGCACGAAACGGGCGGTCTCCGTATTACGCAGCTGCACATACCCGCAGGACGCTCCCACTACAAAATATACAATGAACGCCAACCAGTTGGCAGGCGCATAAAACAGCAGCATCAGGGTAGTGCCCTGCCGCAGATAGCCCGCTGCCAGAGAAACAGATGCCAACACAGCAGACAGCACACCTGCATTGAGGCCGTAGACTGTGCCGATCAGCACGACGAACATAAGCCGGAAATCGATCATCTGGAACTGCGCGTCCGTGCCTGTAATACGCACCAGCAGCTCCGTGGCCAACCACGCGGCAGCGATCTCTACCAGCCGCAGCAAACGCGGGCTCTGGCGGATCTTATCCACCGTTTTGCGTGCAAAGCTTTTTTTCTCCGCCTGCCGGGCGCACCACACATTATAGATCGCGGGCAGATCATCCAGAATGCTGTACCGCTGGAACCAGCCGTACCTGCGGCGGACAGTATTATCCGCTGCGGGATAGGTCTGGATGGTATCGGTGCCGTACAGCACCTTCAGCCCGGGCTGCAGCTTTTGCAGCACCTCGCCCAGCTGCTCCTGCGTATTCCCAAAAACATCCGGCAGCGTAAATCGCTCCGGCTTCGGCGTCCATGTATCGAACACCCGGGCAACGAGATCAGCCAGTTCTTCTGCACAGAGCGCAAGCAGCGGCTGCGCGGCCTGTTCATCCATTTGAACTGTACCGGCAGATATCTGCTCGAACAGCCGTGCAAACTGCTCCGCACCGCTGGCCGAGACGGCATACAGATAGGGTAGGCGGAACACCTTGACCTGAAGTTTGCTGGTTTTAGCGTAATGGAAGCAAAGTTCCTCTGCCGCATTTGCCAGCAGCGTTTTGCCGGAGGACGGCGTCAATGCTGCCTCCGGCCCTGAGAGGTACAACAGTTCTACCTCCCGCTCGCGGCAGGATTGCAGCACCCGGCGCAGACGGTCCAGTTCACCTTCCTGATTCCCGTGTGGCAGCAGATATTCAGAAAAATAGACAACCCGGTCAAACTGGTAGGTTTCTGTAAGCTGATCCAACAGCTGCTTGCTTTCCAGCATCACCGTCTTGATCCGGGTGTCCAGCAGCGATTCCCCTTTTGCGTGGGTGGTGAGCACATGATCATCCGGGAATGCCGTCTCGATCCACTCCTGCGTCAGGAATGCTGTAAAACCTGTGAGTAAAATCTCCATTGCATTTACCGTTGCTGCCCGTCCGGCCTCTTTTCAATGGCTGGCGGCGCGTATTTTTTCTTTCATAGAAACATTCTTTCGCGATAGTGATAATATCACTCTTCGCCAAAAATAACAATAGTCTTTCCTAGTCCAGCCGCCCGTAAAAAGCGCATTTTTCCCACGGAAGAAATTTGTGTAGCTTGTTCGGTCTGTACTTATACGCACCCGCACAGGCAGTTTTTGAGAAACAAATCGTTTTTATCGTCCATATTTCATCCGTTCGTATGCCGTACGAACCGCACAGGTTATTTGCAGTTTATCCAGTTTTTTAATCGTAGTTTTCCCGCAGGAGACGTTCCCTCGGAGAGACTTCGAAGAGTCCACTGCACTTTGCAGATTACAGAGGCAAAAGTGTTATATCGAGTTATTACATTTCTGCACCGCGGCCACAAGCGCGCTCCGTAGAGCAACCGCCGCAGGCAGTTCCTACTGCATCTACAACTTCGGCCGTCCGAGTGCAGACGGCAAGCACCAACACCCCTTGCCAATGCGCAAAGAGAAAGTTCTACCCTCTGGCACCCCGCCCGCCGCCTGAACGATGGCATGGATGCGGATACTGCTGCCGCATTGAATGCACTGTGGGAGAAGCTGGGGTGAGGGCCGCAAGAGCGCATCACCTGCATGCGGGATTTATCGATCGTAAAAATCTGTTCCAGAAGAATCATGGACGGTTCTTCAAAAGCCGGGTTGGAATCCACCAGCACATGGGTGGGCTGGTTTTTCTTCTTTTCCGTCCGGGTTGTAACGGTTGCTACGATCAATGTAGGCGAATGACGGTTTCCAATGTTGTTCTGTAGAACCACCACAGGACGTTTTCCGCCCTGTTCCGAGGCGATATGCGGCTCCATGTCTGCATACCGGCTGTCCACCGATACCTTCAACCGTGCCACAGAGCCGTCAAAAACGCAACGTATTTTCTTCTTTGAAATACCAAACGAACATTGCCGGCATAT
>OWJJ01001167.1_pt1 | contig 16044 bp, 10 predicted proteins | sample 1732811 | NCBI WGS metagenome assembly OWJJ01 (sample SAMN05065756, study PRJEB22554) | human gut metagenome | biome: ENVO:2100002; feature: ENVO:00000062; material: ENVO:00002003 | host: Homo sapiens | place: USA
AGCGTCAGATGTGTATAAGAGACAGTGACCCGGTATATTGCTGATTTTTTTTCAATGGGCAACGGGTAGGCACGGCTGGACGAAGGCATTCTGTATAATCGCATTGTCCGGTCTTCGAATTCGAAAGGTTCACTGGTTCCTACAACGGGTTCTTTTACCTTTATTTGTTCACGAATAATATCCGTTGCTTTTTGTCCTGTGGTTACAATGGCCTTGCACATTGGAATCTGCTTCAGTAGCAAACTGATATCTGTCTGTTCTACAACTTCCAGAAATTTGTCTGAGGCATTGTCCTGTAAACGGCGAACAGCTGAAGCGGTATCATAAAGTGCGATGCCTTTTTTGTTCAAAAGATCAATAATACGTTCCTTGTCAAATACTTTTTTGTCAGGATTCAGAAAGTGGTCTTTGTTTTGGAAAAATATTATTCCAAAAATACGCCACATATCATTTTGCAGATTGGGATAAAAGAATTCCATGCTCCATCGTTTCTTTTGTGGGGGAAAACTGCCTAACATCAGTAGTTTGGCGTTAATCGGTAAAAAAGGCTCTAATGGATGTTCTTCTATATTTAATAAGGATTTCATAAAATCTTTAATGATTATTCTTTTGGCTTTGGTTCTTTTTTAGCCAGTAATACAATGTTATACACATATTCCGTCATCCAGTTTTCAGAATATCCTAAGGCTTGTTTGTATTTACGGATGGCAACACAGGTCTTGTGTACGCTTTCGTCTTTCCAGTCGGTCTTGGTCATGATATCATGAATTGTTTTCTCGGTCATGTTACGTAACATTTTTTTCATTACGCTGGGCATACGGAATTTCCATTGCATCAAATTACCTATCAGCATCATCAAGTCATTGCTGAATCCTTGGAACATAAAAAGATAAGTCTTGACATCATTTACATTCTTGCAATTCTTTTTTATAGAACCGTCAATTTCTTTAAAGAAATCATCACTTAGACCATAAAGTTCTACTAACATCTTTTTGCAGCGTGACTTCTCAGCAATTCCCAACTTGTTGTTTTGGGTCGGTATTTTAAGGGTGCGTTTGAAAACTGCCATGTCTGGCAAAAAATTAATATTTGTGATACCTATGTTGCAGGCCATTACAGACTGATAATATACACGGATTAGTGTCATGAAGTCTTCCATACCACCTATGCGGCTTGTTTCTTCTCCTTCTGTCTGTTTTTTACCAAATAATTTTGAAAATATGCTCATTGTGTTCTTAAATTATATTGTTTTCCTGTCTGCAAAGATAGCGATAAAAACTGAAACATTTTTGATTAAAATCCTTTTGTTTTACTATTTATCATTTTTATTGAATGGTTGATGCCGGGGGTATTGCTTTGTGTTACCAGCATTCCAAATCATTTTCAATATCTTTCATTCTGTCTTTGGTGAAAACTGGATTTTTGACCCCGTTACGTTTCTGAATTCGATAGTCTTCCAATAGACGGAATGCATATTTCCCTAGTAAAGTAATGGCTATCAAGTTACAGATAGTCATAAATCCCATTGCCATATCGGCCAGGCTCCATGCCAGTTCCAGACTGGCCAATGCCCCAAACATAACCATTCCTCCCACTGCTATACGATAAATGGGGATAGCCCATTTCCGATGAGTTATGTAACGTACATTGGCTTCACCGTAATAATAATTTCCCAAAATGCTGCTATAGGCGAAAAACAGAATTGCCACCGCCACATAAATAGTCCCGATGTTGCCTATTTCATTATTCAGTGCCATTTGAGTAAGTTTTATTCCATTGGCTTCTTTTGTGGAGGCTACTCCGCTGAAAAGAATGATGAAAGCAGTGCAGGTACATATGACAAGTGTATCGGTAAAAACTCCCAATGTCTGAATTAATCCTTGTTTTACAGGATGGGTAACATCGGCACTTGCCGCTACATTGGGTGCGGAACCCATACCGGCCTCATTGCTGAATAATCCACGTTTGATTCCTTGCATTAATGCCATGCCTATACCTCCGCTTAATGCCTGTTCCAAGCCAAAGGCATTCGCTATAATCAATTCAATAACTTCTGGCAAATGCTTTGCATTTACAATTACGATGAAAAGGGATAAAAAGATGTATCCCAATGCCATGACAGGAACAATAATGCTACTTACTTTAGCAATACGCTGAATGCCTCCGAAGATGATAATTAATGTGAGCGAGGTCAGTATCACTCCCATTAGGCTGGGAGGAATATTGAATGCTTCTTCGAAAGCGGCACAAATGGTATTGCTTTGTACTGAATTAAAAGCAAATCCAAAAGTAAAGATAAGCAAAAAGGCAAACAAAACTCCCATCCACGGCTGTTTTAATCCTTTTTTCATGTAATAAGCTGGCCCGCCAACGAAAGAATTATGTCCGTGTACTTTATATAATTGGGCCAATGTGGACTCAATAAAAGCGCTGCTGGCCCCCAAAAGAGCAATTACCCACATCCAGAAAACTGCACCCGGACCACCCAAAGTAATGGCGGTGGCGACTCCTGCCAAATTGCCTGTTCCTACGCGGCTAGCTATGGAAACGGCAAAAGCTTGAAAAGAGGAAATATGGTGTTCGCGACCTTCTGTCTTGCCTGTAGAATCACCTAATAGACGTATCATTTCTCTTATCATGCGGAATTGTACGAAATTTGTTTTAAAAGTAAACCAAAATGCACATCCTAACAGCATGATGATCAAAATATAAGTCCAAAGCACATCATTCACTCTGCTGATTAATAGGGTCAGTATATCCATTTTACTTATTCCTTGTTTAATTTAAAATAGAACTTATGTCCATGGAAAACAAGTTCCACTAGACCAAAACGGATAAAGTCTGCTAATAGTTCACAAGTTGTCTTGTGGTTTAACCTGCAAAGTTTGCAACATTGATTTAATGAAAGTTTTTCTTTTTCTTTCAAGACATCCAGTAACCGTTGCTCTCTTTCGGTAAATGTTACAAGTGCTCCTTCAGGTTTCTTGCTGTGTTGCCACATCTTTAGATGGACGGGAGTGGCCAGTATGTTTTCGTCTTTGATGCGGATATAGGCCCATGGCTTATTCGTTTCATCTAGGGCATATACAGGTTTAGAAACCGTTTCGTTAATACGTATTTCCAATACAGTCTTTCCTTCTACCTTGTAAGTCTGCGTTTCCAGTTCTACTTTGGGCTTGCAATACATGGTTGCTGCTGCTTCTATCATATATATTTCTTCGTCAGAGCGGACTCCTGCTATTTTGCCATTGTCCTTTACTCCTATTAACAGCCTGCCGCCCTCGGTATTGGCGAATGCGGAAAGGCTACGGGCTATTTTGCGTGCGTCCGAAATCTCGAATTTGAAATCCTGATGACAGTGTTCTCCCTCCGAGACAAGCTGTCGTATGTATTGTGTATCCGTTAATGCTTTCATTTCAATTGCAAAAATAGGAAAAATGAAACATATTGTGGGTATCGAATGATAAAAAAGCCGATATTAGTTTGTCTGTTATCAAGCTTTTTGCTTCATTTGCAGTGGAATAAAAATAATTAGCCTTTAAAATCTATGGGAATAAGAAAAAAATGTTTGATCATTACATTATTATGCTTTTCTAGTCTGATGCATGCAAGTGAATTCATGTTTAAACATTTGGAGGTGAAAGATGGTCTGTCAAACAATCAAGTCCTTGATATATTTAAAGATTCCGAAGGTTTTATGTGGTTTGCCACAGCTTCCGGTTTAAATCGGTATGACGGGTGCCAGATGACTTTGTTTCGTAGTAATAATGCTGATCCGGCTTCTTTACCTGATAATTATATCAAAAGCATACAAGAAGATTATAAAGGAAATTTATGGATTCTTACCGGTGTGGGTTATGTCATTTACAACTCGGAATCAGAAACATTTGATAGGGAGGTGCATGCATGGCTATGTGAAGTCGGTATTGACGGAACTCCAGCATTAGTATATATAGACCATAATAAAAATATGTGGTTTTATATAAAAGGAAAAGGCTGTTATTTGTACATTCCGGAATCTCAATTACTGTATCCGCTTTTGTTTGATACTCATCAGTTGCCAGAAGGTGATATTACGGACATTGTAGAATGTAGCAAGGGAATCTTGTTGGTATATAATACCGGAAGACTTGTTTGTTTGGATACTCGGACAAATGAGATTAAATGGCAGCAGGATGATTTGGTTGGGGAATTGGGAACTGACAAGCAGGGAATTTTCACTCTGTTTGTAGATCGTGATAATGATATATGGATGTACAGTCCGCTTGGAATATGGGTTTATAATCCGGAACAGGAAAAGTGGCTGTCTTGGCTGACAAATATTATCAAGCGTCGGTCTCATAACATGGTCCGTGCTGTATCACAGGATAAGCAGGGGCGTATATGGATAGGAACAGATCAGGATGGCATTGATATATTGGATAAGAAGACAGGGGAAGTGAGGCAGTTGCGGAACAAGGCAGGTAATGAACGTAGTTTGCAAAATAATACAGTAATGGTTCTATACGAGGATTCCAGTGAAACTATGTGGGTGGGGACTTATAAAAAAGGAATTTCCTATTTTAATGAGTGTGCTTTTAAATTTGGTGCAGAGTATATAGGAGATATTAGTTGCATTGAAGAAGACAAAGAGGGGTATGTGTGGCTGGGTACCAACGATGTCGGTATCATATATTGGAATTCCGTGACTGGCAACCGGGCTGCTTTTCCACAGAAAGGTACGGATAAACTCACTACTGATGCCATTGTTTGCATTTTGAAAGCCGATGATGGGAAACTTTGGATTGGTACTTTTGGGGGAGGCTTGATTTGTTATGATAACGGTCGTATTATTCATTATAAAAAAAACATACCGGAACGGCAAAATTCTTTGGCTCATAATAATGTATTGGCTTTGGCTGAAGATAAGCAGGGGATTATATGGATAGGTACATTGGGTGGGGGAGTGCAGAGTTTGAATCCCAAGACGGGTTTGTTCACCACTTATAATACAACTTCGGCCGGCTTGATATCCGATTATGTTTCCTCTTTGTGTATGGGAAAAGAGGGCTCTTTGTGGATTGGTACCGCTCAGGGACTTTCGGAATTGGATATTGAAACTAAAAAAGTGGTTAATCTGGAAGGTACTAAATCTGGTAAGGAATATTTTTCAGATCAGAATATAAGTCAGGTGTATGAGGATAGCCGTGGATTGATATGGATTGGTACATGTGAGGGGCTGAATGTTTATAATCCCAAAACGGATGAACTGATTATATTAGGAGTGGAGCAAGGAGTTTCCAGCCCTATCATTTCTGGAATAGTAGAAGATGGTAATGAAAATATATGGGTGACTACAGCACGTGGAATAACTAATGTCATACCGGCAGTAGATTTAAAAACAGGGCGCTATATTTTTCATAGTTGTGTTTATGATGACAAAGATGGTTTGCAAAATAGTGGGTTCAACCTGCATTCCATTAAAAAATTGTCTTCTGGAGAAATTCTTATGGGAGGGCTGTATGGTATTAACCGCTTCCGTCCGGATGATATAAAATACAATAAAAAACGTCCCAGCGTGATGTTTACCCGTTTGTTCTTGTTCAATGAAGAAGTAGGGGTGGGTGAGGAATATGAAGGCAGGGTGATTTTGGATAAGGCGTTGAACAAGGTAGATCAGATAAAATTGAGTTATGAACAGAATATGTTCAGTGTACAATTTGCTTCTGATAACTATATTTTGCCGGAAAAAACGGAGTATGCTTATAAACTGGAAGGTTTCAATGAGGGTTGGATGACTACTGCCTTTGGCAAAGTGACTTATACTAATCTAGCTCCCGGAACTTATATGCTGAAGGTGAAAGCAGTCAACAGTGACGGATATGGTGGAGATGAAGAAGCTTCATTGAAAATTGTTATCTATCCTCCTTTTTGGCGTTCCGTTTGGGCATATGTTGTTTATAGCCTTTTGTTGGTTGCTGTATTGATATTGGGACGCTATTGGGTTCTGCGTGGAGAACGGGATAAATTTAAAAAACAGCAAATAAAGCAAGAAATAGAGAGGAATCAGGAGAAGGCAGATATGAAATTGAAGTTCTTCACTCATGTCGGCCACGAATTACGTACTCCGCTCACTCTTATTATCTCACCGTTGGAAACGCTGATGAAGGAATATCAATCGGATGCTGCTCTGATGGATAAATTGAATATAGTGCAACGCAATGCATTAAGGTTGTTGAATCTTGTAAATCAGTTGTTGGATTTTAGGAAAATTGATGTGAATGGATATTATTTAAGTCTGTCTGATGATGATATCATCTCTTGTATTCATACGATTTGTGATTCTTTTATCTCTTTGTCTGAAAAGAAAGATATTTCTCTCATTTTTCATTCAGCAGTTCCTTCGTTGAATATGTTGTTTGATGGGGATAAAATGAGGGAAGTGATGATGAATCTGCTTTCCAATGCTTTAAAATTTACTTGCAATGGTGGACGAGTTGATGTGTCTGTCGGTTTAGTAGAAGGACAGGATTCTCGGGAAATGCTGGAAATCAGAGTGGCTGATACAGGTGTCGGCATTAAAGAAGAAAACAGAGAACGCATTTTCGAACGTTTTTATCAAGTGGATAATCCGGATATGAATATCTCAGATGGCGGAGGTGGTCTGAGTATTGTACGTGATTTTGTCACACTTCACGATGGCACGGTGAACGTAATGGATAATACTCCTGTCGGTTGTGTTTTTGTTATTCATATCCCGGTAAAGCGTTCCGAGAGTAAACCGACGAAGATAGAACAGGTGCAAGTTACAGATAAGCCGGTAGAAGACATTTCCACACTTCAGATTCCGGAGTTTTATATGGCGTCTAATGCCGGGGAGGAATCGGAAGAAGAACCAAACCATATAATAACAATAGAAGGACTGGAGGAGGATATCCGAAGATTAGAATCTGGTAATACGGAAGAAATTGCAGAAGAAAAAAACATAGAAACAATCTCAGCCGTTGCTCCACAAAGAGCAACGGTGATTCAATTGATTGAGGGTGAGGATAATGAGATGATAACTCATATTATTCCACCGGAGGAGTTGCCGGAAATGGTGACTGCTGTTCCTGAAGAAAAAAGTGAACAGAAGTTGAAAACGGTTTGGAATCATGCTTATATTGATTTCAAACCTAGTGGGACTGCCATAACTTCGATGGATGAAAAACTGATAAATCATGCTGTGAAATATGTAGAAGACAATATTGCACGCAGTGATTTGTCTGTAGAAGAGTTAAGCAAGGAATTAGGGATGAGCCGCGTTCATTTATATAAAAAGTTATTGGCTATTACCGGTAAGACTCCTATCGAGTTTATTCGTATAATTCGTTTACAGCGGGCTGCCCAATTACTCCGTGGAAGTCAACAGAATATTTCAGAAATAGCCTATCAGGTGGGCTTTAATAATCCGAAATATTTCAGTCGGTATTTTAAGGAAGAATTTGGTATACTACCTTCGGCTTTTCAATATAGACAAGGCAGATAGTTCTCAATATTTTATAGTGTCATTTAAAGTGTGTATCGGAGTTTCGTCAACAGACATACGTTCTGTAACAGATTTCATCTATGAGTAAAAACAATTCCATTTTATTATTGTTTTTATTAGTAATAGTTATACATTAAAACCAATATAGAATGGAACATACAGTTATACATGACGAGAAAGTAGACCGTTTCGAAGTATTTGAATCGGGACAAATCGCCTATTTGCAATATGATGAAAAGAACGGAGTTTTGGATATCCTTCATACCATAGTTCCCCCACAGTTGGAAGGGCAGGGAATAGCTCAGGCTTTGACCGAGGCCGCTGTGAGATATGCTTCGGTTGTAGGGCTTAAAATACGTCCTACTTGTTCTTTTGCAAAAATGTTTTTTACCCGGCATACCCAATATAAAGACATGTTGGTGGAGTGAGAAATAAAATCAGACACGGATTGTATAAAATGCCGTGTCTGATTCGTTTTTAACTCTCTTATCTTTATATATATTTAATCACATTGTTTGTGGGTCATAATATCCAATACTAGTTTATCGGTTTCATTCATGCCTTGTGAACCAATTCTGGTCAGGTTGCGGATGCTGCGGTCCACATCATTGTCAATGATACCTTCTACAGAAGATACACATTTATGTTCCATCGCTAATATAGCTGAAAATACAGCAGTAGAAACACCGCTGCTTAATTTCAGAGCACAACTGGGCTTGGCTCCGTCACAAATCATACCTGTCAGGTTAGCGATCATATTCTGTACGGCAAAAGTGATTTGCTCGTAAGTGCCTCCCATCAAATAAGTGATACCACAGCTGGAACCTGTTGCAGCCACTACACAGCCGCATAGTGCAGACAGACGTCCCAAGCTTTGTTTGATGTAAATCGCTGTCAGGTGGCTAAGTGTCAGTGCGCGGATCAATTCTTCTTCTGATTTATGGTTATCTTCGGCATAGACTACTACCGGTAAAGTAGCTGTAATTCCTTGGTTTCCACTTCCTGAATTGCTCATGACAGGAATCATAGCTCCCGCCATACGTGCATCGCAAGCTGCCGAGGTATAAGAAAGGATGTGGGTAAATGTATTACTTCCCAATATTTGTTCTTCGCTTTTGCTGCTTTTCAGAATCTTGCCTAATTCGTGACCGTAGTTTCCTTTGAAAGAACGTTCTGCCGCTGCTTTGTTCAAACGTTTGGTCTCAAGAATAAAACGAATTTCATCCAATGGTGTGGTGGTGGCAAAATCGTACACTTTCCGCAAGTTCAACTCCGGTTCTTTTGCATCCTCATTGCAGGTGGAGGTAGTTTGTTTGTTTAGTAAAACTTGGTTGTTTAGGGCCACATATATAAAATTGGTATGCCCGCAAGCAATAATGGCTGTCGCTGTATCACCATCAGCTTCACAGATAATTTCGATATATAACTTTTCTTCTATATTCTCTTTCAGCCCGATAGAGATAGCTTGTGAGTCAATTAGTTTTTTACCCTCTGCTACGGCGTCAGGAGTGCTGTCTTTTAAGACTTCCAATTGATATTCGGATTTTCCGATTAATGCCCCTAAGGCGATAGCGATAGGTAGCCCAATCATTCCTGTTCCCGGGATGCCTACTCCCATGGCGTTCTTAAGAATATTGGCGCTGAGTAAAGCTTTAATCCTTTCAGGTCTTTTACCTAGTGTTTCTGTTGCTTTTGCTACACAAAGGGCTACGGCTATGGGTTCTGTGCACCCGATAGCCGGAACGACCTCGCGATTTATAAGGGCAATGATTTGCTCTCTTTCTGGTTTGGCGATCATAGTAGATAATTATTAAGGGGTCTTGCAAAAATCTTTTTGAAAGTGTGTCAAAACTCGAATAAAACTATCGTTTCGTTTATCTTTTCCTTTTTGTTGATTTTCAGAATATGCTTTAATGAAGAAATATTCTGAAAGAATAAAATGATAGGTTTATTTAGTTTTGACACTCCTTCGACTTTTGACACACTTTGGTTATTTTTTATAGTTTTGTAATCCGGTCTGGAGGAAATCAACATATTTGTCTATATCCTCATCATATGAATATGATTTATTCAACGGTTTTCCCTCATTGTCAATCAATACATAGAAAGGTTGTGCATTGGCACCGAATTTAGAGCGTTGCAGGTAACTCCATTTATCACCGATCGTGCGTAGTGTACGTTCCTTACCGTTCTCCATCACTTTGATGTGTTCGGGCAATGGAGTTTTGTTATCAACGAACAATGTAATCAGTACATAGTCCTCAGTCATCAACTTGTTTACTTTCGGATCAGTCCATACAGCAGCTTCCATTTTACGGCAATTTACACATCCGTAACCTGTAAAGTCAAGCATTACCGGTTTTCCGGTACGTTTTGCATATTCCATACCGGCATCGTAGTCATCAAACTGCGCATGTACTTCATTGGTGTATAAGTTGAAGTCTTGTGTATTCATGGGAGGAGCAAATGCGCTGACAGCTTTCAAAGGAGCACCCCATAAACCCGGTACCATATATACAGCAAATGCAAGTGAGATAAGAGCCATAAAAAAACGGGCAACACCTACTTTATCATCATCATCATCGTGAGGGAATTTGATCTTACCCAGCAAATAGAAGCCTAGCAAAGCGAAAATCACAATCCACAAAGCAAGGAATGTTTCACGGTCTAGAATTCCCCATCCATAAGCCAAGTCAGCAACCGACAGGAATTTCAAAGCAAATGCGAGCTCAAGGAAACCTAATACTACTTTAATTACATTCATCCAACCACCGGATTTAGGCATGGATTTCAGCCAAGACGGGAACATGGCAAACAGTGTGAATGGCAACGCTAATGCAAGAGCAAAACCTAACATGCCGATAGCAGGGGCAACTACACTACCTGTAGTGGAAACTTCTACCAACAAAAAGCCGATGATAGGACCTGTGCATGAGAATGAAACCAAAGATAGGGTGAATGCCATCAGGAAGATACTTAACAAACCACTGGTCTGTTCCGCTTTACTGTCTACTGCATTGCTCCATTTTGAAGGAAGAGTAAGTTCGAATGCTCCAAAGAAAGAGGCTGCAAACACAATTAGCATCAAGCAGAAGAATATGTTAAAAATAGCATTTGTGGAAAGTGCATTCAAGGCACTGGCACCGAATATCAAGGTTATGGCAAGACCTAATAATACATAGATCACTACGATAGAAGCACCATATGTCCATGCATCACGGATTCCTTTCTTTTTGTCTTTGCTACGTTTTAAAAAGAAACTTACCGTCATTGGGATGATAGGCCATACACAGGGCGTAAATAAGGCAAGTAATCCACCGATAAACCCGGCAAAGAAGATGTAAATCCATGAACGGTCTTGTTGTGATGTCGTTTCGCCAAATGCGTTCAGCTCTTGGATAACCGGAGTCCAATAATCTTGGACAGCAGTGTCATTGCCGATCAGGGCGGCAGTTGTAGCACTATCTGTTGCGGTAGTTGCAGTAGCTGTTTCCGCTACAGGAACTTCCGTTATGGCTGTTTCTGTTTTTGCGGGTTCAGTAGTCTTGCTTGTAGTGGCAGCGGCAACTCCTTTTCCGGAGAAAGAGAAAGAAACTTCAGTAGGAGGCAGACAGTTTTCATCGTTGCAGGCACCGAATTCCATATAACCTTCTATCATATAGGTAGCGCCCGTTATTTTTAGTTTCTGAATGAAAATGGCAGTGTTCTCAAAGTAACGTAATTTCATTTCAAACACCTTGTCGAAGTTTTCAATTTCTTTACCTTGTGGAGTGAGCTTTCCTACTAATTCTACTCCTTCTATCTTGTCTACGTTGAAAGTAGCGGAGATAGGACCTCCCGAAGGAAGATCAGTGGAATAAACGTGCCATCCGGCATCAATCTTACCAGTGAATACTATTTGTGCTTCCGTATCGGAAATCGTCTTTAACTCGGTTTTGAATTGTACCGGATCTTGAATCTGGGCAACTGCCGGAAGCAATGCCATAACGATTAAGAGGCAACTTAAAAAAAACTTCTTTTTCATTACGTATTATTTAAATTTGGATTAATGTTCATACCGCAAAGTAAGGGATAATATCTTAGATATGCCTCTTTATACCTATATTAATATCGGCAATTGCTGTTTTCAGAATAAAAAAAAGAGCAAAAAGATAACCTATTGCTCTTTTTGAAGTTCCATAACTTTGTTCCTATATTGGGAGGGAGTCATTCCCACTGAGGATTGGAAAAGGTTATAAAAGGTGGAAATGGAGTTAAATCCCAGCTCTGTAGAAATGGCTTTCAGCGGAGTTTCGTTATTGGGGTCGGATAATAGACGGATAGCTTCTTCAATACGGAAACGGTTTACATAATGAGTGAAGGATAGTTTGGATTGTTCATTGATGATACGTGATAGATAAGTACGGTTAGTTCCTAATATTTCTGCTACTTTGTCTTTTGTTATAAAATTGTCTTTGTAAATTTTTTCTTCTCTCATAATACGCTCTAATGTACGGAAAAGTTCTAAACTTTTCTCGTCGGTGAGTGAGGAGGAAGCATATTTTTCGGAAGTAGAAACCATGGAGGGGGCATTGGTTTCCAATTCTTTTATACGGCGATTCAGTTCCGTTTCTCTTTTGATTGCTTCTTGATTTTGCTTGACTATACTTAAATAAAGTTTGTTTTTACGGTGGTAGAGGTAATAAAGCAATCCTAGAACAATCACAATGATAATAAGAATAAATGTCTGTTGTTGTATACGCTGTTCTTTCTGCATTACATCCAGTTTGCTTTGTTTTATCAAATTTTCCTGCCGCTCAGAGTCGTATTTGAATCGCATTTCACTTAAATCTCTTTCTTTGTCCTTGTTGAAAAGACTGTCGTTTTCCAAACGGAATATTTTATAATATTTCAGTGCGTCATGATATTGGTGCAATTGCTCATAGCAGGTGGACAGATTTTCGTATAGTTCATTGCGATGGATGGCGTTGACGCGTGCATAAGAAATAGCTATTCCTTGTTTTAACAATAAAATAGCTTCTAGTTGTTTGTTTTGCTGCATTAGTATACGTGCATATCCCAAATGGGCATAGACAATAGAGGAAGTTTGTGCCGCCTGTTTGTCCTTCATGGCTTTTTTGTAATATTCCAAGGCCTGGGCATATTCACCCATATCATATAATATATTGCCAAAGAGATTGTAGGTATGGGCTTGGTCGTAGAAATCATTTTCCAGCATCAATGTTTCGGCTTCATGTATATATTTCATTGCTTCCTCATTCTGTTTCATTAAAAAATACATATAGGCAGAATTTACTGCACCGGAATAAATGATGTATGGATTACGCATACTGTGTCCTAATTCATAACATTCTAATGCGTATTTGATACCGGCTGTATCTTTTTTGAGGTAATAGATGTTTGCTAAATTGCCTAAAAGCAAAGCGTATTGTTGTTGGAAATTATTTTGTTGTGCCAATTGGATACCTTTATAAAGCCATCGTATGGCACGGTAATAATCGGTTTCAATATTTGCAGAGTAGAGTCCGAGACTACCATAGACGGAACAAAGGGTGGAGTCATTATTCAGTTTGGTTGCTAGTTCAAGAGAAAGGTTCAAGTTTTTTTTGGCTATTTTTTCCCGTCCGCTCATCATTTGTGCTTGTGCTTGGTAGATATATGAATAGAGTTGGAGTAGAGGATTTTTAGTCTTGTCCGCTACGTTTTTCATAATCTCGGCGTAAGTGATGGTTTTGGAATAATCTCCTTTATTTAAATAGTATTGGCATAGAAACTTTAATGCATCCCCGTTATCAGGTTCTTTCCTAATGATCTCCAACTGTTTCTCAAGGATGACGGGGCGCTTTTGTGCATGTACACAAAAGGATATTCCCAAAAGTAACAGTAAGAAAAGACATTTTAGTTTCATATGCTTTTTTTCGGTTGAGAGTGCAAATATAATAAAACCTTTAATTTTTCTTGTTCAAAAGTCTTGCATATTTAAAATAAAGTCGTACCTTTGCAACGCTTTCAACAAAAAGCACTTCTGAAAGGAAGTTTTGGAGAGGTGGCAGAGTGGTCGATTGCGGCGGTCTTGAAAACCGTTGTACCGCGAGGTACCCGGGGTTCGAATCCCTGTCTCTCCGCTGAACTAACCGGACAAAACCGGACAGTAAACAGACAAGTCCCACAAATTCAATGATTTGTGGGACTTTTTTATCCCCTTGTGTCTGCCTTAAAGTACACCTTTTCGCCCCCAAAAGACAAAGTTCGTAACCTAACTCGTACCCCCGACAAACAAAAACGGAAAGGGGGTACAGATTGTCCGAAATTGGCGAAGTCCTGTCGTTATTTGGCTTGTCTGCATAGAACTCATTTTTAGAGAATTACAATAGTTTTGCAACTTAAAAAGTGAGTTATGAAATCGACATTCAACATTTGCTTTTACGCAAAGAAAGACAAGCAGAAAGCCAACGGTGCGTACCCCCTTTTCGCCCGTATCACAGTGGACGGCGTGGCGAGCCGTTTTAACACCAAGCTGGACGTGCTACCCTCTATTTGGGACGGCAAAATGGGCAAGGCTACCGGACGTACTTCGGAAGCCAGCCGCATAAACCGTATGCTGGATGATATAAACGCATCCTTGAACACCATTTACCACGAAATGCAGCGGCGTGACAAATACGTGACTGCCGAGAAAGTGAAGAACGAGTTTTTAGGTCATAGCGAGAGCCACGAAACAATCCTTACCCTGTTCCAAAAGCACAATGACGATGTGAAGCAGTTGGTCGGCATATCCAAGACGATAGCGACCTACTGCAAGTATGAGGTCACCCGCCGCCACCTTGCAGAATTTATCCGCAGCAAGTACAACGTATCGGACATATCCATTAAGGAGATTACCCCTATGTTCATTACCGATTTTGAGTTGTATTTGCGTACCGCCTGCAAGTGCGGCTACAACACCACCGCCAAGTTCATGCAGTTCTTCAAGCGCATCATCATCATTGCCCGCAACAACGGCATACTGGTGGGCGACCCTTTCGCCAGCTACAAAATCCGGCTGGAAAAAGTGGACAGGGGTTATCTGACAGAGGACGAGATAACAATCATCCTCAAAAAGAAAATGGTTTCCGAACGGCTGGAACACGTCAGGGACTTGTTCGTCTTTTCGTGTTTCTGCGGTCTGGCTTACAGCGATGTCGCCAACTTGCGGCAGGAGAATATCCAAAAGTCCTTTGACGGCAACCTTTGGATAATCACCAAGCGGGTAAAGACCAACACGGACGTGAATGTTCCCCTGCTGGATATTCCCAAGATGATTTTGAAGAAGTACAGGGGCAAGTTGCCGGACGGCAAGATACTTCCCGTAATCAGCAATCAGAAGCTAAATGCCTACTTGAAAGAGATTGCCGATGTGTGCGGGATTAAAAAGAACCTGACATTCCACCTTGCCCGGCACACGTTCGCCACGACCACCACGCTGTCAAAGGGCGTACCCATTGAAACGGTTTCCAAGATGCTGGGACACACGAACATTGAAACGACACAAATCTACGCCCGCATTACCAACAGCAAGATAGGCAGCGATATGCAGGGGCTTGACAAGAAGTTTATCGGCATCGAGAAAATTTACAAGGAAGTCGCCATGTAATCTTGATTATTGGGAACTGGTCACAATTTGTGACCAGTCCTTACTATTTATTCCAACATTACTTAATTCCCTAAAATATACGATTATGGATTTACAGATTATCCAAAACAAGATTTTTGAGGTCAGAGATTGCCGGGTGATACTCGATTATCATTTGGCAGAACTCTACCAAGTGGAAACACGAGCCTTGAAGCAGGCGGTCAAGCGCAATATCGAGCGTTTTCCGGGGGATTTTATGTTTGTTCTCACCCAAGAGGAAGCTAACTTGCTGTTATCCATAGGGGTGTCACAAAATGTGATACCCCCTGCTTACAACTTCGGCGTTGCTATGCCTATGGCTTTTACCGAGCAGGGCGTAGCCATGCTTTCTTCGGTTCTCCGCTCCAAAGTAGCCATAGAAGTAAACATTTCAATCATGCGGGCTTTTGTCCTCATGCGCCAAATGGCAATCGGTTACGAGGAACTGTTAAAGCGCATCGAGGAATTGGAAGTAAGCACCGATGCGCAGTTCAACGAACTGTACCAAGCCCTTACCCGGCTTTTGAGCCAGTCGAAACAACAGAAAGAACGCCGTCCGGTAGGTTTCGTTACCTATAACCGTGACAAGAACGAATAGGTAACGATTTCGGTAACGAAATACCACCTAACAAACTATATCCCAATAAAGTACATTCTTCCACCTTGCGGGCAGTCCACCGACTACCCGCATTTTTTATATCCCTTTCCCACTGGCACATTCCCCGAAACGCCAGCCGTGCGTGGCATGGCTGACTGTATTTCGTGAAAAGAGCCGTTGAAAACCCGCACAAGCGTACCGCAAGATAAACTTGCCATACCCTTGCCTTTCCCGCCCGCATGGAGTGTTCCCTAAAAGACGAAAGAGAACAGGCACTTTTCCCCTGTT
>OWJJ01001172.1_pt1 | contig 16008 bp, 17 predicted proteins | sample 1732811 | NCBI WGS metagenome assembly OWJJ01 (sample SAMN05065756, study PRJEB22554) | human gut metagenome | biome: ENVO:2100002; feature: ENVO:00000062; material: ENVO:00002003 | host: Homo sapiens | place: USA
GAGCCTTATCGTCGGCAGCGTCAGATGTGTATAAGAGACAGTTCCGGAGCGGGGAGTCTTTTTCTTTTGCGGTATTTCGGGGAATCCTTTATAATAAAAAATAATTCAAATGAGGAGCAGACTATGGGCTTTTTTGACAGGAATAATGAATCCACCAGTCCGATCGGCCTTTTGCGGGCGCATATCGGTACGTTTATGTACTGCGTGAAAATGGGAAAAAAGAAATTTCAAAATAAAGAAGACGTAGGAGATATCTTTTTTGATATGGATCAGACGAAGTTTCTTTTGGATCAGGCGACACGAGGCTCGCTTTACGATTTTCGACAGCGTATCGATTCCGCTCTTTGGGATGCTGCTGTCCATAAATATTCGGAAGATTTGGACAAGCTGAAAAAAGCGCTCCTGAAAGCTGTGGATCAAGGGGCAGCGAAAGCAGCGGATACTGCGGAGGAAGAGCCGGAGGAAATTGTTCCCGAAAAGGAAGAAGAAAAATCGGGAGACTGGCGGGATCATATTCTTGATGAAATGAAGGAGGCGGAAGAAGCGGCGAAGAAAAACGTGCCGTCGAAAGAAGAAAGAGGTATAAAGACGGATGACTCTAAAGAGATGTCCGAAGCCGATTGCCGGGAGCTGTGGAAACTCATTAAGGAAATGGACAGAGAATTCCGCGAAATGAAACAAATTGCTGATGAATGGCTCATGGTGAACGGGAGAAAAGACGGATGTTTAGGCGCAGTTCTTGCGGCAATGCTCCTGCCTGCGGGTGCCATCTACGGAATTTGGTCGCTTTTTTAAGGGAAATCGAAGTTATATATTGTGCTTTCCGCATTTTCTGTGCTATTATAATCAAAGTAAAGGTTGTTTCGGGAGGTGACATTATGTCTAAACACATCGTTACGATTAACAGCTCTTCTCTGCAGGACTCCATCAAATTTGAAGGCTGCAGCGAATGCCAGACTTCCTGTCAGTCTGCATGCAAGACCAGCTGCACTATCGGCAACCTGCTCTGTACGGAACAGGAAGAAGCTGAAGAAGCGTAAGGAACGGCCATGCTCCCGATCTTATGGTCGGGAGTTTTTCAATTGTTGTAGGGAAATATTTCTTTTGGGGGCTCAGAAAAATTCATGGATTATAATGTAAAGCCCATGATTCATCGTTTCCGTCAAAATGATATGAATATCGTCATGGATGTGAACAGCGGCATTGTCCATGTCGTTGATGATGTGACATACAGGGTTCTGGAGTTTTATAAAGGAGAAGGCAGAGAAGAAACTTTGTCCGCTCTCGAAAAAGAATACGGTGCTGAAGAGCTGAATGAAGTCATGGATGATTTGGATGAACTCATCAGGGCTCAGTCTCTTTATGCGCCTATGGACAAGAATTATGAAATGGCGATCGAAGATAAACCGATTGTCAAGGCGCTGTGTATCAATATCGCCCACGACTGCAATCTCCGCTGCAAGTACTGCTTTGCCGGACAGGGAGGATATGGACAGTGGCGTATGCTCATGAGCTTCGATGTGGCGCGCCGGGCTGTTGATTTTCTGATTGCCCACAGCGGACACCGTGAACATTGCGAGCTGGACTTTTTCGGCGGTGAACCGCTCATGAACTGGCATGTGGTGCAGCAGACGGTGACCTATGTTCGCCAGCAGGAGAAGAAACACGATAAAAAAATAAAGATGTCTCTTACGACGAACGGAATGCTTCTGGATAAGGAGAAGGTGAAGTATCTGACGGATAACCATATCAGCCTGATCCTGTCACTGGACGGCCGTAAGGAAATGCATGACTCCATGCGTCCCGGTGTGAATAATGAAGGTACTTATGACCGTATTATGAAAAATCTCCAGTACTGCATCAAGCATCGCAATGGAGAAGAATACTATGTCCGCGGTACTTTCACCAGGCAGAATCTGGATTTCACTACTGATGTGGAAGATATGCTCAATCATGGATTTCCCGCGGTTTCTATGGAACCGGTTGTCGGCGATGACACGGCGGATTATTCTATCAAAGAGTCGGATCTGCCTCGGGTGAAGGATGAATATGATAAATTGGCGAAGTTTTTCATCAAGCGTGAAGAGGAAGGAAATCCCTTTTTTTTCTTCCATTTCAATATGGATCTTTGGAGAGGCCCCTGCCTGCCGAAGCGTCTTCGCGGATGTGGAGCGGGGCATGAATATCTGGCGGTCGTGCCCAATGGAGATATTTACCCGTGCCACCAGTTTGTCGGTCGTGAAGGATATGTGATCGGCAATGTTTTTGAGGGACTCAAGAACATGAAGATGATGCGCGATTTCCGTGTGAACCATGTGTTCAGCAAGCCTGAATGTGTGGACTGCTGGGCAAAATTCTTCTGCTCCGGCGGCTGCCATGCAAATAATGAAGCTTATGCCGGAGATATCCATAAGCCTTACGGGATTACCTGTGAAATTCAAAAGAAGCGTGTGGAATGTGCCATGATGATTCAGGCGTATAATAAGTTGAAGGCTCCGAAAATTATGCATCAGCCGGGAACAAAAGCAGCAAGGAAGGCGGAAGGCTTATCCGGTACCTGATAAGATGAAATAAAAAAAGAAGAGGATGAAAAGAGGTTTCTGTTTGCGCAGAGACTTCTTTTAACTTATAATAAAATAAGTATTATAGGGGTAATGGAATCAAAATACAGGCATCGTTTTTGATGCATTTTGTATGAAGGAGGAATTGATTATGCATATAAAAAGAGTTGGAGTCGCCCTTATGGCGGCTGCCATGATTGGTACAGGTGTGTTTTCCGGGGTTTCTGCATCCGGATTGGGCAGTATTCTCGGCGGTATTGTGAAAGTAGGCGGTATAGGGTTCCTTGTGGATAAGTATGGTGAATCGCTGAACAGTGCCATCAATTCTGTTATGATGAAAGAAGGCGCAGGTACGAACTATGCTACAAAGGTTGTTCCTATCGTCAGTATCGGTAACAGAGGATATATCGGAGCAGCACAGGTTATCGGCGATGCGGACCAGGTGGAAAAGGTGGAAGCGGTAGGCCAGCTTGAAATCAGCTGGAATAACAAGCTTTTCCGCATCAAAGGTCTAATTCCTATGGATAGTAAGAACCCGACCAGTTTCAGCCGTGTACAGGGCGTAGGTGTTTCCGCCGTTATTGATGTAAGAGTTTAATCGGAGGACTCAGCATGAAAAAATCTATTCTTGCAGCAGGTATTTCTTTGTTACTCGTATTTCCGGGAGCAGCAGCCGAACCGACGACCCTGAACGGACGTATGGAACGGGTGGAAGATGTCCTTTATGGGGAAACGCGCAGCGGCTCCCTTACCGAACGGATTACTTCCGCCGATAATTTAATTTATGGCACAGGCAGTTCGACAGGCGTGGGCCTTGATGACCGGGTCGGAAATCTTTATGCTGATGTGGTAAACAGCGGTAATGATGCTGCACCGTCCATCTCTTCCCGGACGAATGCCCTGGAGTACTACCTGACTGATGAAATTAAGCGGGAACCGCTTGCTGGCCGTATCGGTGATATGGAAAAAAGCGTTTTCGGCAGCGTGAAATCAGGCGCATTGGATAAGCGTACCGCGGAATTGGAAAAAGCTATTTATGGAGATCAACATTCGGAAATGAAGGATGTTGTTCTTCCTGAAAAGACGGTATTCAAGATTTCTTTAAATGATAATATCAGCAGCAAAACAAACCTTGTGGGTGACCCTGTAGAATTTACCGTGCAGGAAGATGTGAAGGTCGGTGACATTCTTGTGCTGCCCCGCGGTTCCAGAGGAAGCGGCGTGGTGACGAAAGTATCCCGGCCGAAGAGCTTTGGACGCAGCGGTAAACTGGATATTTCATTTGATCAGGTATTTTCTTTGGATGATGAACCGATTCCGACCGTTCTCGGACCGGAAGCAAAAGATAAGCTGAAGATGGAAGCTGCTGCCGTAGGCGCTTCTACTATCGGCGCATTGGCGCTGGGGCCGGTCGGCCTGGTAGGCGGTTTTTTTGTTAAAGGCAAAGATGTGGAACTTCCTGCAGGATCTGAATTGTATATACAAACGCAGAAAGATGTTACCACGAAAGGTCTTGTTACCGCTTCCGGCGCACCGAACATGGTACTTCGCAAGAGAGTGGCCAAGTCGGCTGTTGCCGGAGAGGCAGGGAGTACAATGGCCTCTGATGCCGGTTCTTCTGTGAATACTGTGGAAAATATGCGGAATGAATTGAAGTTCGTCAATGAGGACGGAGATGAAATAGATACCAAGACAAAAACAGTAAAATCTGATGCGGAAGAGACAAAAGCGGATGTTTCCGGGACAGCGGAAAAGGCTGCTGATGAAGGAGAAGAAAATGCATCAGTAGTTATTGTAAGAAATGAATAAATCGAAATTAAAAAGGGCATTGATTTTAGGGTGTGCCCTTTTTCTGGGAACGGGTCCGGAAGGATATGTTTCGGCGGCAGGCGATATAACTTATGAAGAAGGGTTCGTCGTCGATGAGGATCATAAGGGCGTAGTGCGCCCGATTCGTCCTGCGGAAGTTCTTGTAAATCGGAACAATGCAAAAACAAAGGAACCGGTAGAATCCGATTCCCCGTCTTCGGCAGCAAAAAAAGGGAAGAAGGCAAAAGATACCGGGATTTCTCCTGAACATCCTTTAACTTTTACTGCGGACTATATCCGTTATAACCATTCTACAGGAGATGTTATGGCGGAGGGGCGTATTGATATGCGCCAGATGATGGATCAGTACACTACAGAATATGTCTATGGAAATACGGTTACCCAGCAGTATGTTATTCCGGGAGAAGTACACTGGAAAAATCCCACTACTGATATGACGGCACAGCGGGCGGAATATGACGGTGCCGCATCCATAGGAAAGTTCTATGACTTTTCAGGCTGGGATTCAGGCCTTTACTATTTTAAAGGGGATAAAGGGACTTATTATCGTAAGGACAATAAAATGGTCGCGGATAGAGGCTACTTCACGACGAAGCATGCTGTCGCCAAAGTACCTGACTATCGGATTGAAGCAGATACCATCGAAATTTATCCGGGAGATCATTACACGGCTTATGATGTGAAATTAAAAGTGAAGAATACAACCCTTATTTCTTTTCCCAAGTACAGGGCTTCTTTGAAAAATGACAATGCGACCAGCCCGTGGTCGCTCCTTCCCCGCCCGAAGTATGACAGCGATAACGGATGGGGATGGCATAATGGGCTTGAATTACCTGTAGCGCATAATGACGATCTGTATTTTTATATCCGCAATGAATGGTACACGAAATCAGGATACAAGCCGGATGTCGGTTTTAGCTACAGCACACCTTTCGGGTGGTTCAATTTCCATTATGCTGAAGAAGAAAGTTCCATCAATGATGAGGGCGGTTTATGGATTAAAAAGCGGCCGTCCCTTGAGTTTAAGTCTAATCGGTATTACCTGTTTAAATCGCCCTTCTATGCAGGTATAAACGGAGAGATCGGTTATTGGGATGAGGAAAGGGCAGGCGGTAACCGTAAGGGCAGTTATAAAGGCTTCGACGTGTATATTTCCGGTGATCCCATAAAGCTGGGCAGGTTTCTGACTTTTAACTGGAGAGCAGGGATTGCCAAAGATTACTACGGATACCAAAATGAGATACGTGAAAATAAATACTATTCCGTGGGGCTTATGGGAGGATACAGAGCGGTTTCCGGATGGATCAATTATACAAATCGTGCGATCACGGGATATACGCCGTATCTTTATGATACGTTCAGTACGACGAAACCGATTGATATAGGATTCAGACTCGAACTTACACCCAAAGATGCTGTAAGCGTTTCCTGGACGATTGATGCGAAAAATGGTAATGTGGATCACCGCTATTATACTTACTACCGGGATATGCATTCATTCTATGGATGGATCCGGTATGACACGGTGGAAAAGAAAACAACATTTATGATCATGCCGAAAGATTTTAGATTCTGATTGGGGTCATCGCTATAGGGGCTGGAATGAAATTTTCTTTAGACAAACATTTAGATGTCGATTTACAATATATTTTTGGCAGTAAATGGAATGTAAATGCGGAAGATCTGCAAAATTATGAAGCAGTTATTTCCAATGCGGAAAAGCGTGTACAGCGGATAAGAGAAACGGGAAAAGGCCCGGGAGGCAAAGCGGTTCTTTTTTCCCGCCTTCCTTATATTTTAGATGAAAACGTTCTCATGACAGCAGAAGAGCGGCTGCGGCTGGAACGGCTGGACGGAATCGGGAAAGAACAGGATGTTCTGATTTCTATCGGGATAGGAGGATCTTATCTGGGAAATCAGGCGATTTTTGATATTTTTTATGGTCCGTACTGGAATATGCGTTCCCGCAGGGAAAGAAACGGGTACCCGCAGGTATTCTTTGCGGGACAGAATGCCGACCCGGCAGCGCTTATGGATCTCGTCCGCCAGCTTCGAAGGGAACGGGACCGCTGCGGCCGTAAATTGAGAGTGCTGCTCCTGATAATTTCCAAGTCGGGGACAACTGTGGAACCGATGGCGGCTTTCCATGTATTGAGACGGGAATTATCCGATTTTTGCGAGCTTTCTTTTATTACAGTCACTGACAGAAATATCGGTAAGCTCCATGAATTGGCCGAACGGGAAGGATGGGAACAGTTTGTCGTGCCTGAAGGTATCGGCGGCCGTTTCAGTGTCTTTTCCCAAGTCGGTTTGGTCTGGGGGAAGTTGGTCGGTCTGGATATAAGGGCTTTTCTTGACGGTGCGAGATTTGTGGAAGAGCATTGCCGGGGGAAAATTTCGGATAACCCGGCACTTATGCTGGCTGCGGTCAAGTTTATCGCCATGAAAGAGTATGGCGCGGCGGCAGAGGTCATTATGCCTTATGGTGCAGGCCTCCGTGCATTAGGCTGGTGGTATGCCCAGTTGCTGGGAGAGTCTTTGGGGAAAAAATTTGATACCCATGGGAATATCATTTACAACGGCCGCATTCCGGTTGCCTGTGTAGGCACGACAGATATGCATTCCCTTACGCAGGAACACCAGCAGGGGAAGAAGAATAAAATTGTACAGTTTATTTCCGTGAGAAATCTTCCCGATAAAGCGGATTTCTTTTGTGATGACGGCCGCGCAGGTGGAATGGTGGATTTGGGGATGCTGCTTAATGCCGCTGCCCGGTCTAATCAGGAGGCTCTGGCACAGGAAGAAAGGATGAGCTGCGCGGTAGAAATTGAAAAGCTGACAGAATTCCATATAGGAATGCTGATGTACTTCTTTTTCCTTGCTACCGCCTATGAAGGTGCTATGGCGGATATCAATACATACGACCAGCCGGGGGTGGAGGATTACAAGAAAATTCTCCGCAAGTATTTACAAAAATATATGAAAGAGGTATGAGGTTATGGAGGGGGCGCGCAGGAGATGGATAGTCCCGGTGACAGGGGCAGTGGCGGCCGTTTTAACGGTGTGGGGCATTCTTGGTGTCGGTAAAGCGTCAACCGTTATTCCTGAAGAGGCAAATGGTACAACTCCTGCTGCTGTAAATGAAAGTGAAATGAAATTTGGAAAAATATCGGGCGGCGTTAAAAAATATGACGCGGCTCTTTATTTGCGGGGAAAACCGTTGAAAGATCCGTTTTATGCGGTGCGGTCTTATGATTCAAAGAGGGAGAATGAAGAAGCGCTGCAGATGCCGGCAGCAGAAGGGACAACGGGGACTATCCATCTCGCCCCGGTTTTACAGGGAGTCATGGAGTATGGAGGGAACCGGCGGGCCATGCTTGCCGTGAATGGAGAATCAGTTACAGTTCGGAAAGGGGATCGGGTGGGTATATGGTCAGTCGTTTCAATCGGAGAAAAAATAGTCCAGTTATCATCGGCAGCAGGGAATCTTTTTTTGGAACTGCCTTGAGACATACCGCCTTTTTATTCGTAGGCACTCTGTTTTTCTGTTTCCCTTTTTTTGTCAATGCGGAAAACAGAATGCCGGAGATGAAACTGGAAACGAGTGCTCACGAAACGATGGAAGCGACACTCCGCCAATCCATGGAAGGACGAAAAGAGGAAAAGGCAAAAAGTTATTTAACGAAACATGCTGTTACGGAAGAAAAAGAACCTTCCGATTTCAGTCTTCATGTAAAGAATGCGCCTATCCAGGAGGTCCTCCGGAGTCTGGCGGAACTTACAGGGAAAAATATTGTCTTCGGCGGTACAGTTACAGGAAGTGTGACGGCTGATCTGGATCACGTCACGCCGAAAGAAGCGCTCCATGCCATGCTGGTTTCCCAGGGACTCATAGCACGGGAAGAAGGAAGCACGCTTATCGTCGTTGGTGAATCCGCCATGAAAAATGGGGGAAGAGCAACGAAATCCTATAAATTGTCTTATGCGGAAGCGAAAGAAGTGGCGGAAGGGCTTCGCCAGCTTTCCGACAGCGTCCATGTAGCATATAACCAGACGGCAAACGCGGTCATTCTGAGCGGAACACCTTTGGAAATCATGGAAACCGCTGCGGGCACCTTATCGGCAAAAACGAGCAGAACGCCGATGGTTGACAGGAAATAAATAAACGCCATGGCAGGAACAATCCTGCTGGCCGCTGCCGCAATCGACTGGAGACCTCCGATAGTAATCGCCGCCACAAAAATGGTGAGAATCGCCCCTGTCCAGACAGGATCAAGACCGATGGTCATCTTCGTAATATCCACAATGGAATTGACCTGGGCAAACGTACCGATACCGAAATACGCGACGAGGACACCGAAAAACGCAAAGAGCCCCCCCAGCCATTTGTATTTCTTACCCATGCCGTTTTTAATGTAGTACATCGGGCCGCCGGCAATTTCACCTTTTTCATCAGTCTCACGATATTTGACAGCAAGAAGACCTTCCGCATACTTTGTCGCCATACCGAAGAATGCCGCCATCCACATCCAGAAAAGCGCCCCCGGTCCGCCCGCATGGATCGCTGTCGCGACACCTACAATATTTCCCGTACCGACCGTCGCGGAGAGCGCCGTACAAAGAGCCTTAAAACTGTCGATATCTCCGCTGCCCGCATTTTGCGCTCTGAAAATCAGGCTCAGCGCCTTCGGCAGCTTGAATATCTGCAAAAGATGCAGCCGGATTGTAAGCAGGATACCCGTCCCTACAAGAAGCACCAGCAGCGGCGGCCCCCATATAAAATTATCAATTTCATTCAATACCGCTAAAAAATCCATTTAGAAAATGCCCTCCTTGGGAAAATAAAAAAGCCGGCTCCAGGTAAAACTGTACTCCGGAAGCCGGCATATCGCCAAATAACGCTAAAATCATGCATCTTTTGCTCTGTCCTTTTGCCTGAGAGATTTGGATCTCAATCCTTACACCTTCGGCGGCCAAAATGGCACTCTCCAGAGTATGTCCGCATACGGTACCGCCCCTGAGGGCACCTGAGAGTGTTACTCCTTCGGTAAGCCAAACGGCTTTCTCCCGCATACATCATCCACCTGTATAAATTTGTTGATATGAATTATACGGTGTCAAGTGAAAATACGCAAGTTAAATTAAAAATATTAATTATTTTTTAACAAATTTCGGCAGCAGATCCTTCACATTCACTTAGGATGACGTCTTACCGTCTTCCTCACCACGGTAATAGATCCTTCACGTTCGTTCAGGATGACGACTGACGCTTTCCTCATTATGACGCCTTACCGTCCCCGGTCATTCTGAACGGGGCAAGAATGCTGTTTGAGAAAGACGGGAAACGGAACAGTGACACAGAGTGAAGAATCTATCACTCGGATGACACCTTACCGACCTCCCTCATCGCAGAAACAGATCCTTCACATTCGTTCAGGATGACAACTGACGCTTTCCTCATTATGACGCCTTGCCGTCCCCAGTCATTCTGAACGAGGATAAGAATGCTGTGGGAGAAAGCCAGAAAACGGCAACATGACACCGAGTGAAGAATCTATTACGCTGATGACGTCTTGCCGCTAACAGCTAACAGCTAATGGCTATCAACTAGCTTCTATCTGCTAGTTCTTAGTTTCCAGCTCTTAGCTCCTAGCTGCTAGTTGCTATCTGTCAGCTGTAAGCTGTCATCTGTTATCTGCTGATACAAAAACGGCACCCATCACGCTTGACAGGTACCGCATTTTCATTTTCTCTTTTTTATGTCCCGGCTGCAGACAAATCATCGTATATGCCGCATCGTCTGACTGCTGACTTTCAATCACTTCTTCCCTATATGCCTTGCTTTGTAAGCCACCAATTTCGCATCACGGATGGCAAGGTGCTGGAAATACCGCTTTGTTTCCGCGACGACTACACCGGTAAGTCCAAGAAGGGCAACCAGGTTCGGAATGGCCATGAGACCGTTTACAATATCCGCAAGCGCCCAGATTTCTTCAAGCTGCATGAAAGCGCTTCCTGCGATAATGGCCACATAGCACAAGCGGTAAGGAGTAATCCCTTTGACACCCACAAGGTATACGAGGCAGCGTTCACCGTAATAGTTCCAGCCGAGAATGGTGGTGAAAGCGAAAAGTGTCAGAGAAACCGTCAGAAGGATCGGCGCGACAGCACCATAACCATGGCTGAAAGCGGCCTGTGTAAGAGCTGCGCCGTTGGTATCTCCGAGCCATGCGCCCGAAACGATGATGGTAAGCCCCGTCAGTGTACAGATAATGATGGTATCAATAAAAGTGCCGGTCATGGAAATAAGCCCCTGTTCAGCCGGCCATTTTGTTTTTGCCGCTGCCGCCACGATCGGCGCGGAACCCAGGCCGGATTCATTGGAAAAAAGGCCGCGGGCGATACCGCTTCGCATGACAAGCATGATACCCGCACCGGCAAATCCGCCGGCTGCCGCCGTACCCTCAAAAGCGCCCTCAAAAATGAGAGCTAGCGCATGAGGCAGTTCTCCCGACAATATAATAAGAAGCGCTACCGTGGTGATGAAGTAAAGGACAGCCATGGCAGGAACTATTTTTTCCGCTGTTTTTGAAATGGATTTCAATCCGCCGAAAGTAATAATAGCAACAAGGATGGTAATCACTGCTGCAGAGGGCAGGATAGGAACACCCATGGATGCCTGTAAAGAAGACGTAATGGCATTAACCTGCGTAGTCGTACCGGATCCGAGCATAGCGGTGAGCGTACCAAAGAAAGCAAATGCCAGCGCCAGAGGTTTCCATTTCTTTCCCAGCCCCTGCTCAATGTAATACATCGGTCCGCCTGCGATATTTCCATTTTCATCGATAGAACGGAATTTGACGGCAAGGCAGCCTTCGGCGTACTTGGTAGCCATGCCGAAGAAAGCGGCTACCCACATCCAGAAAAGCGCGCCGGGGCCGCCCAATTTGATAGCAGTGGCAACGCCTACGATATTTCCTGTGCCTACCGTTGCGGCAAGCGCCGTGCAGAGTGCCTTGAAACTGTCAATGTCGCCGTCGCCTTTATTTCTGGCAAAGAAAATCAGCCGAAGGGCCCTTGGCAGCTTGACCATCTGGAGAAGGCGGAGGCGGATGGTCAGATATACGCCGGTCCCTACCAGAAGAACAAGGAGCCACGGGCCCCAGACAATCGCATCAATTTGGTTTAATAAGTCAAGCATTCACATTCACTCCCACCCTCAAAAACTTCCGTACGCCAGGACCTGACGGAACAATATAAAAACCGGCTCTAAAGATAAAAACAGAGCCGGCATGCATGTTTCCATTGCTGCACCGACCCTGTCCTTTTGCCTGAGAGATTAGAACGGGAGGACTACTCTTCCCCGCGCCCCTGCACCTTCGGCGGCCATATACGACACTCTCCAGAGGTTTGTCCGTACACGGTTTCGTGTCCCATGGGACGCCTGATAGTGTTACTCCTTCGGCAGACATTTCTGTCTTTTTCCGTATACATCATTCAAAATTGTGTAAATGTATTATAAGCGATTTATCTTTAATTGTATAGCCTTTTTCATCGTACTTTTTCTGCATGTATTCCCCCGTTTCATATGCCATTTATGCATAAAGGGAAATAAAGCACCTGCCTGCCGCTATTAAAAAGAGCCCTAAACGAGGCTCTCCGTATTATTCTATTCATCTTATTCGTCAATAAAAATCTGTTCCACCGCTTTGTAGCTGAGAGAAATATCACCCGCCTCCGTAGCAAGAAGAATCGGTCCTTCATAAGGTTCCTTTTCTTTTACAGTGACCCGCATATCGGGATGGATGCCTTTCTCCTGAAGATAGTCCATCAGGCTGTAATCTTCCACAATACGGCGGATAGTGGTACTATCCCCCTCCTTTAAATCGGAAAGCGTATGGAAAGTAAGCCCTTTGCGGCTGCCGTCCGCCTTCGGAATAGGGTCACCATGGGGACAGTGTTCAGGATGTCCGAGAAACTCATCAAGCCGTTCCGCAAGCATGTCGCTCGTCTGGTGTTCCAGACCGTCCGCCTGCTCATGAGCTTCGCTCCAGGAAAAATGGAGCTTTTCCACAAGGAATACTTCCCACAACGCATGAAAACGGAAAAGCTTGCCTGCTTCCCTCCTTCCCTTCCTCGTCATCTTGCTGCCTTTGTAAGCGGTGTAGTCCACATACCCTTCTTTCTGCAGCTTCATAATCATCTCGCTCACTGACGGCGGCGACACATGGAGCATGTCGGACAATTCCTTGTTGGATACCAGCTCATGATCTTCGCTGATGATGTAAATCGCTTTTAAATAATCTTCTTTCCCTGATGTCATGATTTCCCTTCCCCACTTCCTGTAACTGAAAATTTTTCATAAAATACAAAACCTGTTTCTTTTCCTACACCCTAATTATTACTTACTTCCTATTATATAAAATAGCTTCCCCTAATTCAATTATTAAATCAGAGTGCCAATTATTTTGCGGCAGAAAATAAAAATCATTCTTAAATGCAAAGAAATCTGATAAAAAGCCCCCCAACCCCACTCCTTTTAAAATTTTCCTTGACACGCAAAAAGACGCGTGGTATATTTGTTCCAACTTACATAATGACTGTGAAGAGAAGAGTAAGCGGATGGAACTGCCAAAGAGAGCTCCGGCTGGTGAAAAGGAGCGCGGGAAAATTTGCTGAACATGGCCTCCGAGTCAGGTTTGCCGAATAATAAAGCAGCCCGGGATCTCCCGTTACAGAGATGCGGTATCAAGGCGCAAGCCGGCGTACCTATGGAGGCCTGTGCGGTGACGTGCAGGTAAAATTGGGTGGTAACACGGTCTTCGTCCCTTTGCTGGGATGAAGTTTTTTTTTACCCGTTTCCGCCATTCTTATTTCCGGTTTCCAAATTTATCACAAAATTATTTTTAAAAAAGAGAGGTATGTATTATGAATCTGAAAAAAACTGTCATCATTTCCCTGGCCGCATTGGCATGTGCAGGCTTCATCGCAGGCTGCGGCAGCGATAAAAAAGACGCCGCGTCTGCTAACCCTGCGAAAACAAAAAATGAAATCAAAGTCGGCACGACACCGGGCTACTCGGAACAGGTCGTGGAATTCGTCGCCAAAGAAGCCGAAAAAGAAGGCCTCAAAGTGACCATCGTCCCCTTCTCCGACTATGTCACCCCCAATCAGGCACTGGCGCAGGGCGATATCGACGTAAATTCTTACCAGCACGTCCCCTTCCTTGAAGCATTCAATGAAAAGAACGGCACAAAACTTGTTCCCATCGGAAACACTTACCTCGCGCCCCTTCGTCTGTTCTCAAATAAACACAAGACTCTGTCCGATCTCCCCGACGGCGCATCCATTGCAATTCCGAACGATCCATCCAACGGCGGCCGCGCCCTCCTTCTTCTGGAGAAAAACGGCCTGCTGAAATTAAAAGAAGGCGTCAATCCTGTCAAAGCGGTCGTCTCCGATATCGCTTCCAACCCGAAGAACCTGAAAATCATCGAACTGGAAGCGCCCCAGCTCCCAAGAGCTCTTGAAGACTGCGATGCCTCCATCATCAACGGCGGCTACGCAGTATCCGCGGGACTGGATCCGAAGACGGCTCTCGCCCAGGAAGACAATACCAGCCCGTATGTAAATGTCATCGCCGCCCGTGAACAGGATAAGGACAACCCCACCTATCAAAAGTTTGTAAAAATATTCCAGACGGAAGCCACCAGAAAGTACATCAATGACAACTTCCAGGTGACTCTGATTCCGGGATTCTGATTAAACGACAAAAGCGTTTCTCCACAAGGTTTTATCCCCACAGGAGAAACGCTTTTCTAATGGGAAATGTCAATGCCGCATGTACCGCCGCTCTTTTTATATTCGTATTCTTCTCTCATATAACCAATAATACTGCATCAAAACCTGCGATTAAAAAACGAACATACACCAGCCAATATAAAAAATAGCGCAATTTTTTCAATGCAGAATATTTGATCGCAACTAACCTTTCCGCTTTTGCTTCGTTTACCGGTGCAATTATATATGGTTTTATTCTTGAATGAAAAAAGAAAAACTCCAAATTCGATACTCTTTTGCTGGTAAACAACACCATTGTATTCATAAGTTACAAAAAATCGGTAAATCCCCCATGATGTCGGAGATGTCCATACTTTTTTGCCTCTACAACCTGTAAGGTAATATTTTCAGAGTTATATCTGACCATCTGCCTATAAGCCAGAAGGGATACTCCTATGAATACCACTATGATTCTATATATAAGTACCAGAATAGATACACCCATTTTATCTCCTTATATCTGCTCCTGATAATCAACAAACCGTATATGATCCCCCCTGCACAGATATTTCAGGAGCCATAGACTCTATATGCAGGATATAACCATTTGCAGTAGTAGATTTATTATATTTCATACCTGCGGTTATCGACCAATCCAATGCTCCCCCAGAAAGTTCTCTCATTATTACCTTGGGATCAATAACTAAATTCCCGTATGAATCTGTTAACCATACTCTACCTACTTCTCCACTCATAGGAAAACTCATGCCTATACCAACATTAACGTTAGTTGATACCAATACAGGATTTCCTCCATCAGCATGAAAAACGAACACTGATTCACCAGCAGAAACTCCATATTTTCCACCAGATATAGTAAGTATTTGTCCATATCCTACTGGTAAATTATTAACAGTAGTATCATCATTCAGCGATTCTCTAAATGACGGAATATTCTCCAGAATTAGATTCCACTTCGTTCCCATCTGGGAGATGTAGGCGCCCGTGTGTCCGCTCCCTCCTGTCATCTTGGACAGGATTCCTCCGAAGGCGGCGGAGATGTTTTGTACGGTATCGGGATGTTTGTTTATCCAGTCTTTCCCTTTGGTCTTTTTCAGGTATCCTATGGCATATTCGTTGGCTCCTCCTGCTATCAGGCCGCTTAGGGCGCTTCCTCCGCTCTTGGCTCCGGTGATGGCTCCCAGCATGCCATGGAGGGCTGTCTTTTCTATAGATCCGTTTTTCCATCCATAGCGGGAGGCTATCTCATGGATGACCCGGTTCCCGACTATCCCCAGTTCTTCTAACAGTCGTTTTCTTTCTTCTACTTTTGTTTTGTCGAAGATTTCTTTGAGTTTGTTTAGGCTGTCTTCTGTGTTCCTGTTCAGTTTCTCTATATCTTGTTTCTGGTTTTCTTTATCTGTGATGGTTATGGTTCCTTTGGATACAGCGGATGTCGTGGTTGTTCCTGCTTTGTCTTTCACGGTGGGACCCATGTTTGAAAGGAGTCCTAAGGCATTTAAGGGGATTCCTGCTCCTGTGCTGTAGGAGATTCCTTTTCCGCTTGTTTTATATTCGGCTTTGTTGTCAAAGTTGTGGTTTATTAAATCATCAAAAACATTATAAATAACAGATCATTATATCCATCATATACCTAAGAATTGGCCAGCACCACCATAGTATAAGCAACTCGGCTATTAATGTACAAAAAGAAAGATAAATTGTCTTTCTTGATATCTTAAATCTCAATTCTTTGTTTAAATTCGAATACTCTGGCAATAATACATAACCATAATATCGTACAGCAATAAAAAGTGACCAACACTGTCTCTTATAC
>OWJJ01001203.1_pt1 | contig 15665 bp, 27 predicted proteins | sample 1732811 | NCBI WGS metagenome assembly OWJJ01 (sample SAMN05065756, study PRJEB22554) | human gut metagenome | biome: ENVO:2100002; feature: ENVO:00000062; material: ENVO:00002003 | host: Homo sapiens | place: USA
GGCTACGATTACTTCTGCGATACCTACACCGACGGCTCCAGCAACGGTAGCAGTGCTTCCTGGTCGGCCGGCGTCGTGGCCGGCTTTGCTGCCTAATCCTCCGCAGAGCTATCCAGTCCCCATCCCGCCCCCGAAAGGGGGCGGTCCCCCGACAGGAGCACCAGCTCCGCGAAGGAAAACAGAATATAATCGGCGCGTAAGCGCCGACGCGACTTTTTGAAAATCGCCTTTTTCTGTTTTGCTATCACTTACCTGTCTTTTGAGTGCATACAGACAGAGAAAAACGCCATAAAATAGCCCTATGCCAATAAGTCTGGGGGTATTTCATGGCTACCAACAAAAGGGTGTTCACGCTTCGGCTTTCCGATGAAGTATTTGATAAAATCGGAGCTCTGGCGACAAATGAGCACCGCTCTATCACAAATTACATCGAATATGTCCTTATCCGGCATCTGGAGGAGGTGGAGAGAGAGCAAGGGCCCATCAAAATTGAAAAAATAGAGGAGTAGCTATGTCGGTACTCAAATCCAAGCGCAGCACGAGCAAGGCCGAGTTCGTCAATGTTGCCAGTCAAATCTATGATGAGACCATAGATTTCCTGTCCAGGCTCTCGGCCCGGTATTCCCGCCTAATGGCCGAGGCTATTGCCGATCTGGCCGGAGAGGTCGAAGACCATGCCGAAAAGGCCAACAGCATCTATCCCTCCGATGCCCAGCGGGTGGAGCTCCGCAAGGCGCATCTCCTGGAAGCGCGGGCCGCTCTCATGGCCCTAGATGTTCGCCTCAATAAGTGCTACCGCTTGATGAACAAGAACCCCCAGGGGTGTTTCACGGACGCCAAGGGCAAGACCCTTCCGCCGGCGGAGGCCACGGCCAAGCTGGACAGGATGGCGGACAGCCTGGGCGAGCTGATCGACCGAGAGAACGAGCTGCTGAAGGGGCAGCTCAAAAGTATGAGCCAGAAGAAGTAGCTTCTGGACAGATTGGGTGCATTTCTGAATATCCCGCGTCCGGTGTTTCGGCCCTTCGGGCCGTGTGGTGGTGGCGGCGCTCGCCTAATTACAACAACAACGAAAACTTCTGCAATACCAACACCGACGGCTCCAACAACAATAACAATGCTTCCTGGTCGGCCGGCGTCGTGGCCGGATTTTGCGTTGCGGGGTCACATGGAGTAGCGAGAGTGAAAGACGACCCACGCAAAAGGAGAAATGCTTCCCTGGGTGCAAATCCCTAAAACTGCCCTCTGATGCCCTTGCACGGACGCTGCTTGCATGGCGGGGCGATATGCCTATCCCCGTTTCATGTGCCGGGGCAAAGCAGATTAGACGGCATCCTACACCACATCTGTACGGAGGTGCGAATAACTATTATGACAAGCGAGCAGCGCCGAGAGGCGCGATACCAGCGAAGGAAAGCAAAGCGGCAGGCACGTCGGATCGCCCGGAGCGCGGCGGTCGGTGGTCTCCAGGATGTCTTTACCTACCGGAAGATGTTCTTCTATGGGCTGAAATGCTGTAACGGGGTGCGCTGGAAGCAGAGCACCCAAAACTTTGAAAACCATCTGTTCTCCGGGACAGCCCGCCGGAGGCGGGAAATCCTGTCTGGAACATGGAAACCCATGAAGTGCAGCCATTTCACCCTGCGGGAACGTGGCAAGGTGCGGCCCATCGACGCCCCACATATCACAGACCGACAAATCCACAAAGTTCTGTGCAACGAAGTTCTGATACCTCTCTATGGCCCCAGCATGATCTATGACAACGGGGCTTCTCAAAAGAAGAAGGGCCTGCATTGGGCCTATGATCGCCTGGCGGAGCAGCTTCGGTGGCATTACCGAAGATTCGGCCGGGCCGGTGGAGTGTTCCTCCTAGACCTGAAGGGGTTTTTTCCAAATGCCCCGCACCCGGCGCTCTATGAACGGCATCGGCAATTCATCCTCGACCCTGGAGTTCGGGCCCTGGCAGACAAGATCATCGCCACCTCCCCGTGCCCTGTGCCTGGGCGTGGGATGCCTCTCGGCGTGGAACCGTCCCAGCAGGAAATGGTTGCGCTCCCCAGCAGCATTGACAACTGGATCAAGTGCCAGGCCGGCGTCCATGTGGCCGGCCATTACATGGATGATTACTATATCGTCCTGCCGGACATTGAGGAACTGAAGAAGCTGGCCCGGGAGGTTGTGCGCCGGTTTGAGGCTATGGGCATTCGGGTAAACAAGAAGAAATGCAAGATTATCCCGCTCACCAAGCCCTTCCGTTTCTGCAAGGTGCGCTACACCATGACGGAGAGCGGTCACATCAAGAAAAATGGTTGCCGGGACGGCATCAAGCGGAGCCGACGGAAGCTCAAATTTTTCCAGAGAGAGGTTTCCGCCGGACGGCGCACACTGGCCGATGTCGCCGAGTTCATGCAATCCCAGCGATCCTATTACAACAACTTTGACGATCATGGGCGGCTGCTCCGCCTGGAGCGGCTGTCCTACGCCATTTTTGGAGGTGCTTTATGTTCAAAATCATCAAAGCCAGCAGCGGGGAAAGCCTCGGAATGACCGAGGCCCCAACCTATATCAAAAAAGCAGACAACGGCTGCTACAACCTGTGCCCGGAGCCTTCGGAGGCTCCGGGCATTGTTTATGGCGGCGTGGTGTACCATCTGCTCGGTCGGCCGGAGTTGGATGGAGCGGAGGACACCGTGGCCTTGGAGGAAACGGACGCCGGCGTAGAGCTGGCCGAGGCCAAGGACGCCACAGCCCGCTCCGCCAAAATGGCCGGTCAGATGCAAGTGGCCGCGAAGCTGTATGTGCAGGCATCCACCAGCATCACAGATGCCCAGGCCCTGGAGATGCCAGACCTATTCCTCACCTGGGCCGAAGTGCTGGCCGTCGGCACCCAGCTTTCCAAGGACACCATCATCAACGACGGAAACCAGCTCTACCGGGTGGTGCAGCCGGTGACGCCACAGGAACACCAGGCACCCCACGACGAGGGGATGCTGGCAATCTACCGACCTATTGATACCGCCCACGCCGGCACAAAAGAAGATCCCATTCCCTTCGTCTACGGGATGGATACGGAGCAGGGCAAGTATTACAGCTCCGGCGGCAAGACCTACCTCTGCAACCTCACCATGACCCCCTGTGTGTGGCCTCCGGAAACTCCGGGCCTGTGGCAGTGGTCGGAGGTGACGGAATAATGGGCCGATATGTCACCCGGAAGCGGGCCCGCTTCAAGTCTATCCTGGGCATCGACGTAAATATCCCGTGGGGGGCCGTCCTGGAGGAGCAGGACGGCCTTCTCTTTTTCCAGGGTGCCCCGGTATGCACCACGACCAGCCAGGATGCCTACGACTTCTTCAGCCAGGACAACGACAGCCAGGGTGAGGTGCGGGGACGCTTGGTCGGTTCCATCATGGCCCGCCTAGAGCGGCGGGACGCCAACTACCAAGCACGCTGGAACAAGGTGTGGGGTGATGCTCTATGCCAGCAGTACCGCCGGCCGGAGCATGAGGATTGGTGGCTTTGGGGGTTCAAATTCTACAATGCCCCCATCTGCGATCTTCAGCACATCGCTGCGCTGGTCGGCGCTGGAAGGGGGTGATTCCGATGATTACAATTAACGTCGGCGACCTTGTGCTGGCCTTTATCGCTGCGCTGGGCATCCCCTCGACCATCATGGGGCTGCTGACGTGGCGGTTGAAGAAACGCATCGAGGCAGCCGAAGAGGAACAGAGCCAGAAGAACAACGGCCAGAAGGAGCTAATTATGATCCTGGTGCAGAGCACCAGGGCCTCAATAGCTCTCGGAGAAGCCACAGCGAAGGCCGTCCAGCGTATTCCCGATGCCCACTGTAACGGGGATATGCATTCGGCCCTGGAGTATGCCACCAGCATCAAACACAAGCAGAAAGAATTTTTAGACCGGCAGGGCATTTCCGCCCTGCTCGATGACTGAAAGGAGAATTTACCATGACTTTTGACATCACCGCTATTATTGAGGCCATCCTTGCCCTTGCGGGCGCGGTCATTACCTGCGTCCTGATCCCTTACATCAAGAGCAAGACCACCACCGAGCAGCAGAAGGAGATCAACGCCTGGGTGAAGATCGCCGTCACTGCCGCCGAGCAGATCTACAAGGGCCAGGGCCGGGGCGAGGAGAAGAAGGAGTATGTACTCGCATGGCTCCGGGAGCACGGCGTCACCGTGGATGACAAGAAGTTGGATGCCATGATTGAGGCCGCGGTATATGAACTCACCAACAACGGGCTGATTGCCATTGAGCAGGGCATCGCCGTGGAGGGGGATAGCCATGACGCCGGTTGAGAAACTTTTGGCAACCGCCCGGGCGGAGATCGGCTACATCGAGAAGAAGTCCAATGCCCAACTCGACGATAAGACGGCCAACGCCGGGGATAAGAACTGGAACAAGTATGCCCGGGACTTGGATGAACTGGGCCGGGTCTACAATGGCAAGAAGAACGGCTACAACTGGTGCGACATCTTCGCTGACTGGTGTTTCATCCACACCTTCGGTTTTGAAGTAGGGATGAAACTGCTGTGCCAGGCGGAGAAGGGGGTGGGGGCCGGATGCACCGGCTCCGCCAACTACTACAAGCAAATGGGCCAGTTCCACACCAAAAACCCCCAGCCCGGTGACCAGATTTTCTTCACCAACGACAGCGGCAAGACGATGTACCACACCGGAATTGTGGAGAAGGTGGCCGGAGGCCGGGTCTACACCATCGAGGGAAACACAAGTTCGCTCCCCGGCGTCGTAGAGAACGGCGGATGTGTCCGGGACAAGAGCTATTCGCTCTCCTATGCCAAAATCGGCGGCTATGGCCGCCCTGACTTTTCTATCGTGGAGGATGATGACGACATGGATCAGACCAAGTTCAACGAGATGTTCAAGACGGCCATGGCTGCCCACCAGCGTGAGCTCATGGACAACGACTGCGGCGAGTGGAGCCGAGAGGCCCGGGAGTGGGCTATTAGCGTGGGCCTGTTTGCTGGCAACGGAACCACCGCCGACGGCCAGCCCAACTATATGTGGGCCAGTCCTCTGACCCGTGAGCAGGCGGCCCAGCTTTTCTATCGGTTTGCCCAGCAACACGGGCTTGTCTGATGGAGTCCGGCAAGAGACTGGCCCCCCGGAAAGGCGGCTTCTCTGCTCTCCTGGAGCGCCTGGGCGTCACCAACTGCCTCGGTTTCTTGCTGGTGTTCCTGTTGCTTCTGGGCCTAGCCGGCGGTTTTATCCTGGCTGTGCTGAGCATCAAGTACCAGTACACCGGCGCCCTGGCTTGCTGGACGGTGGTATTTACCCCAATCGGCACGGCCATCTCCATTGTGCTTGTGCGCATCGTGGATAAATCCAGAGCGGAGAATACTGGCGCAGACGGAGAAGGCATCAAATATGCGGCCGCCAAAGCCTCCAACTTTGTCCAGACCCAGGAGCCGGAAGGCTCAATCGACAGCCCGGCAATCTAAAAAGGACGCCCCCGCCAGCCGAAAGCCAGCGAGGGCGTCCTACATGTTGACATTTTGAGGGAAAACCGCTATACTAAAGATAACGAGGGCGCCGCCGGTAGACGGTCAACCCCCTGTTAGGACTTTGAAGTGATCGCCGTACTTGTCAGGGTGCCGGCGGTCACTTCTTTTTGTTGGCCATCAGAAAGAGGCCGATAATACCCACGACTAAAATGCCGGTCTGAATGAGATCGGAATAAGTAACCATTGGGCAGCCCCCCTTTCACGAAGATCAGGGGACAAAGAAGCTGCCCCCCGTTATGGGGGCCGACCGCCTACCGTATATCGGCAGCGCCACGGTCAGAATACCACGAATTCCCCCAAAAAGCAAGGCTCGCTTTCTTGGACACTCTGAACAAAGGCCACCGGATGATTTTGTGTATCATTTCGGTGGCCTTTCTTCTTGACTTATAAACCAATGGCGGTTTATAATTAGGGCACAAGGCAAGGGAAACGCCTGAAGGATAAAACAGAATGCGACAGTGAAAGCCGGGCCGGAAGCGGACACAGCTCCGGGGATGGCCGGCAGGCGGTAACGGCTGCGAAAGGTAACCTTCAGGCCCCCGGGCCTTGGACAGAAAACTTGAGTGCCGCCCGGAGGAAAAGAAAATGAAAATCTATGTCCGCGACTTTAACTGCAAGAAGAAATACTTTGACACCCTGAATGACGCGGTAAAATTCATCCGCAGATACAGTAAGCCCAACGGCAAGGGGTACACACTCTGGGTCGAGGATAGCACCGGAGTTCACAGGGTCGGATTTTTCCGCAAGGACGGCAAAAAATTAGTAAAGACCGGCTGGAGGCAATAAACCACCCCCGCCCCGGAGGTACGAAGGCAGAAGGAGGAAAACCATGGTAGCCTATTACGAGAACGAAGCCGCCGTTGACACCGCTCTGAAGAAGGCGAAGACGCCAGAGGAAGTTCTGAAGATTGCCCACGACCTGGAACAGCGTGAGGCGCCACACCACTGGATACAAAAGGCCATGTCCGTTTACTGCTCTATGTTCTGACCCAAACACCTCAACACCCGCCCCGGAGGTCACGAGGGCAGAAAGGAACACACTATGAAAAAGACCTACATCGTGCATAAGTGCCTTGACCCTATGGCCGTCCGGGGCCTCTGCATTCATCAGAACTGGTACACCAGAGGCACCACCGCGGAATATGAGAAGATGCTTCAAAGCCTCTTGGACGAGCACCACATGAGCCGGGACAACATCACTGACCAGGACATTATCGCCTTGGCGGAGGACATCGCAGAGCACAGCGACCTGGAAGACCTGGAGCCGGAAGCCGATGCCGTGGCCTGTATCGCTTTCGAGCTGGCCCGGCTGGTAACTACCATTTTTGAAGCGGTTTGACAGACACCCGCCCCGGAGGTTACGAGGGTAAGGAGGAGAACACCATGGATTACAGCTTGTATCTGTCCCAGGAATACATCTTGGAAAGCGGAAAAGTTAAATGTACTACCCTAACGGCAGCGGAAGCCGAGGCCATGGGCTACGAGGATGGCTTCAAGGGGCACAGCAAAAATGGAAACATCATATATGTTGATGGATTCGACACAATGCAGGCCATCCAGAACCATATTGAAAGCCTGCATGGCGTGATTTAAGAGAGGGCGGAGAAGCACCATGCTGGATAAGAACGGCGTCGAAATTAAGTCCGGTGACATCGTGGAGATCACCGGGGCCTTCTTCAAGAACGACAACGGCCTCTACTTCGTGGAGAGTTCCCCGGGAGATCCCTTCTGGAGTGGTAGGGATTACTGCTTGAAAAGGATTACAAAGAAGGGCAAAATCAGTAAATCCAAGGATAATATCTGTTTCTGGCCCATTGGTATATTCGTAAGCGACCGTGCCAAGGGGGCGCAAGCCAGACGATGGAACAAGGAACATGCCGCCATAGAGGTCAAAGCAGCCTTCTGGAATATAGAAGATGTTGCAGCCTTTTTCCAAGGGAAAGCTGACGAGCTGACCGAGCAGATCATCAGGGACTCCCGCCGCTGGGGAGAAAATGATTTGCTTATTCAGAGCCTAAAAGATGCCAGAGCGCATTATGAGGCCGTGGTTCGGCATATAGAGGAGGAACACCATGAGTGAGAAAATCACGCGCACCTGCCCCATCTGCGGGCAGCAGTACACAGAGCCCCCAGCGCTTTCCCGCCGGGACAACAAGACGGACATCTGCCCGACCTGCGGGATGATGGAGGCCCTGGCGGCCATGCCCCGGCGTGAGGGGCCGGCCGAGCTGACGAGGCGGGCCGTTTATGCCACAGGAAACAAGTGGGCCATTGAGAACTTCAAAGCCACGCACGACTGATCGGAGGGAGAATTCATGTCAATAGGACGCCAAGACTATGAGGAGCGCAGAGAGGCCCGAGCCGACCGCCTGGAGGAGCGGGCTCGGAAGGCCGCCGGGAAGGCTGCCGACGCCTTCTGCCGCTCCGAGGACGCCGTGAGGGGCATTCCAGCGGGGCAGCCCATCCTTCCCGGAGCCCGAGGAATCCCCCAGCGGAAGGCACAGGAGCGTTCCTGGAGCCTCATGGGGAAAAGCGTGGAGAATGACCAAAAAGCCGCTTACCTCCAAGGTCGGGCAGACGCCACCCGGGGTAACACCGCTATCAGCAGCGACGATCCGGAGGCCGTGGAAAAGCTGGAGGCAAAGCTAAAGGCCCTGCAGGACGCCCAAGAGAGGGACAAGGCCCTGAACGCCTACTATCGGAAGCATAAGACCGTCAAGGGCTTTCCGGGGATCAGCGATGCCCAAGCTGCCAAAGTAGACGCCAGACTGGCCGAGCTGCGAGAGGCGTTGCGCCGCCCCGCCCCCGCCTTTCAACTATCAAACCGGAACGCCGAAATCAACCGGCTGAAAAAACGCCTTCAGCAGCTCCAGGCAGTGGACGAGATGGAGCACATCGAGATTTCCTTCCCCGGGGGGCTCCTGACTACCAATGAGGAAATCAACCGGGTGCAGATCATCTTTGATGACACCCCAGATGAGGCCACACGGGCGAAGCTGAAAGCCAATGGGTTCCGCTGGGCCCCCAGTGAGGGAGCGTGGCAGACGCAGCGGACGCCGGCGGCCCTGGCCCGCGCAAAGTGGCTGCTCGGTATTACAGAGGAAGGGGGAAACTGAATGCCTATCGAGAGATTGAAGTATGAAACCATCCACCTGAAGGACGGGCGGAACGCCGTGTTGAGCACGGCCCGCCTCCCCTCCGGGGAATATGAAACCATGCTGCTGGGCCAGGACGGAGACGAGATTGTGTCGGCAAAGTCCGCCGGCGAGGAAGAGGCCCTGGCAACCTTCCAGTATTTCAAGATGGTATATTCGGCCCCGGTTCTGACGGGCCGATACAAGAAGCTGTCCGAAGACCTGAAGGCCGCCTTTGCCTATGGCCGGGAGCACCAAGGGACGGACGATGGAGGCACCAGTAACTTCGACGCCCCGACCATCCACCTCCGGGGATGGAGCCGGAAGATGGTCGAGGCCGCCGCTGCGGCCGCCGGCGGGAGCTGCTCATTCTGGAACCTCTGCGGCAGTTATATCTTCCCTGTCCCTGGAACGGGGCAAGGAAACACCCGGACGGCCGCAGCAGAGGCGGCCGGTGATTACCTGAAGGAACTCGGCTATGATACCGGAATGTACTATCAGATGGATTGAGGAGATGCCACCATGACAGAACGTGAACGTCTGCTGGAAAAGCTGATGAAAGTGAAAGCCCTCGCCGACCGCGGCGAGGGCGGAGAGCGGGAGAGCGCCGAGCGCACCCTAGCCGCTTTGATGGAGCGGTATGGCATCACCGAGGCCGACCTGGAGGACAACCAGGTTTCCACCCACTGGATCAGATACAAAACGGTATGGGAGAAGAAGCTCCTCCACCAACTGGCCTATATGTATCTGGGAGAAGGGAACTCCTTTGGCTGTGTTGGAACTTACACAGGGCGCAGCCGAAAGAAGGTCGGGATCAAATGCACTCCGGCGCAGTACATCGAGATTGAGGCAGATTTTGCTTTCTACTCTGCGGCCATGGAGGAAGAAATGGGCATTTTCTACTCGGCATTCCTTCAGAAAAACAATCTGTTCCCTCCCCCGGAGCTTGCCAGGGAGAACACCGAAGAGGAAATCGCAGAGGCTATGGACTTGGAGCGCCTCGCTAAAATCAGCGCCATGATGGACGGAATAGAGCAACACACCCGCCACAAGGCTATCGAAAGCCACCAATGAAAGGAGAAGTTGAACATGGATATGTTGAGAGATCGGATCGCCGGCGCCCTCTACGGGGTAGCCGTAGGGGATGCCCTGGGCGGGCCCCTGGAGTTTATGAGCGCAGCAGAAATCAACCGTCAACATGGGTGGGTTTCCACCATGCTGGGCGGTGGTTGGTTGGGTCTGCGCCCTGGTGAGACCACAGACGACACCGCCATGACACTAGCCGTGGCTGAAGGAATTATGGAGCGCCCAGAGGCCCCAATCCAGGACATCGGCCGCCGGTTTATCCGGTGGGCAGAAAGTGGCCCAAAGGACATCGGTGGAGCCTGTGCATGGAGCATCAGGAATGCAAAACGGATTGGAGGCGGGGCGCCGACCACCGAAGACTGGGAAAATGCCGCAGCGGCATACCAGTTACAGGTCGCCGCTCCTGTCGAGGGAAACGGAGCTCTCATGCGAACGATTTACCCCGCTTTGTACTATCCCAATCACTCAAAGGCCGAGTATTGGGCCATGAAAATCGCTAGAATGACCCACGCCGGCCTCCGTTCTACCGAGGCTTGCATTTTATATTCCCGCATGGTAAACTTAATAACAGCATCGAAAAGTCAACAGCAGGCCTCCCGGGAATTTCTGAAGGAACACTGCGAAGCCGTCAAGGAATATCGGGACGCAGCCTCCGGAAAAGAAGTTGCTCCCGCTGGCGGCGGTTGGGTTGTGGACAGTATGAGGATCGCCGTCGGTAGCACGGCGAATACATCATCTTTCCGGGAAGCCGTCACCATGGCCGTGAACCTCGGCGGAGACGCCGACACCAATGGAGCCATCACCGGAGGCCTGGCCGGCGCCCTGTACGGTTTTCAGACCATCCCCAAGGAATGGGTATCCGCTCTATCCACGCACGATAGGGAGCGCCTGGACGCCGCTGTGGACGCTGCGATGGAGAGCCGAATGACTAAATAGGGAGGGAAAATAATGGCTGGATATGGGCGCCCACTGAAGGGAAAGAGCCGCCGAGTTCCTATTACTGTGCATTCCACTATCGGGGTGCTGGATGCCATTGATGACTATGTGGAGGAGCGCGACAGCCAGGAGCAACGTGCCTATTCCAGATCTGACTTCTTCAATGAAGCTGCTCTGCTCTATTTGAAGCAGCTCGGCCGGGAAGTTGAGGGAGAAGAAATCCCTGACCGTAACAGAAGCGTAACAGAAAAAAGTGAAGCCACAGAGGAATGAGAGAATACAGATAATATCCCCTGTGAAAACAGTGAAAAATGGCCTATATCGCCTAAAGCAACACTTCCGAAAAAGAGTGGGAATAAAGTACAAAAGCCCCGCAAGCCCTGATAAATCAAGGGTTTGCGGGGCTTTTTCTGTTTCTGTGGCATTACTTTGGCATTAACGCATCAAATCATCCATCTTTTTGACTGCTTCATCGCTGGTGGTGGGGTACAGATGTCCATAGGTCCGCAGCGTCGTTTGTATGTCCTCATGGCCCAGGCGCTCTTTCACCAGCAGGATAGGCGTCCCCAGGTGGATGAGTAGGGCCGCGTGGGAATGACGCAGATCATGGAGCCTGATAGGGTCCATACCGGCCTCCACGCACCCCTTGAGCATCGCCCGCCGGAAGTAGTGCTTCGTGAACGGAAAGAGCCGGTCATCCGGCTGGGGGTCGTATAAGGCGTTCTCATAGGCCCGTATCTCATCGCACAGCTTTTCCGGCAACGGTATCACCCGGCGGCCTCGCTGGGTCTTTGGGTCCGTTATGACCTCTTCGCCCTCTACGCTCTGGAAGTTCCGGCGGACGGTGAGGGTCCGGGCCTCCAGGTCTATGTCCTCCGGGCAGAGCGCCAGCAGCTCCCCTATCCGCAGGCCGGTCCAGAACAGAACCGATAGGCCGGTCCGGGCGGGCAGCTTCTTGACGTGGGGTATGAATTGGTTGAACTGCTCCACCGTCCAGAACCGCATTTCCCCCGCGTCCTTCTTGCCCACGCTACCGGCGAGGCGGGCCGGATTGATACCCAGGCCGTAGTATTTGCAGGCGTAGTTGAATATGGCCGAAAGCTGGTTGTTGATGGTCTTTGCATAGGTCGGGGCCACCTTGTCCGCGAGAAGCTGCGATTGCCACTTGCGAACGTGGGCCGGGGTAATCTCGTTGAGCGGGAGGTCCCCGAAGAACGGGAGGACCCGGTGCTCGATGAGATACCGCTTGTTCTGCATGGTGGTCCGCTTGAGACGCGGCTCCATGTCCCCCAGGTAGATTTCTGCGAAAGAGCGAAAGGTCATGTCACAGCTCCGGGCGCGGGTCCGCAAGAACTCTTCCTCAAACGCCTGGGCGTCCTTCTTGCGCTGGAAGCCCCGCTTCTTTTTGAGGCGTCGCTTGCCCTGCCAGTCGGTGTAGTAAAACGACGCGTACCATGTGTTCCTCAGTTCGTCTTTGTATGCTGGAATTTCAATCACCCTTTCGGAAGTCTCCCAAATTCATGCCAGAGCGGGTGCAGGACGGCCCAGGAGCCACGATAGGGGGTCTATGAATATACCAGGACCCCCAGAACGGAGAAGCGCTTATAGGGCCTCCCACGGGCCAAATACGCACAGGCCCCTTTTCAGGAGACCCGGTAGGCCTCTGGCACGTTCTTGAGCCGGACGCCCTCGGACTGCTGGTAGTCCCGGATGAGCTGGGCGATCTCCACAGAGGCGGCGGGGTCCCCGGCTTGCAACGCCTCCTGGTAGTCGCTCTGGAGCTGGGCAAGGTGGGCTGCCCTCTCCCTCCGGCATACAGGGCAGAGGCCGGAGACCAGGTCCGCGCAGTTTTCGATGGAGCCGCAGCTCCGGCAGCTCAGATAGCCGATAGGCAAGTTTTCCACAGTTCACAACCTCCAATACCGATGTACGCTCTATTCGCGCACGCGCACGCGCATCGAGGAATATTATAATTACTAAGTCTTATATACATACTGTCTTATTATGGGTCCTGATTAGGACCTCATTTTTTGGGTATTCAGTCCTGATTAGGACCCTATTTTTCAAAATAAGGTCCTGATTAAGACCTCATTTTTTGGGTGCCTGTTTTGGCAGGTTAGTTTTCAACAGCTTTTCCACAGAGTTTTCCACAGTCTATTTCCGGCGTTCTTTCTGGGCGGCCTGCATCCTGGCATTGGCAGCGTCCACATCCCGGCGGGCGTCCTCGGCCTGGGGTCCCTCGACGATCTCATGCCGGAAGACTTCTTCCTGGAGTATGCGCCGGACATCGCTGTCGCTCATCTTGACCCCTGGGTAGTGACGCTCCAAGGAGCGGCGGATGGTCCCAATCATCCAGTCATTCAAGAGGACCTGCCCCACGATGAAACGATTGAGGACCCGACGCTGGGCGTAGAGCTGGGACAGAGCTATGTTCCCCTCTTCCTGGAAAGCCTCAATGCTCAGCGCGTAGAGGGGGGCGTAGTCCTCTGGCCGGTTCACATTCAGCTCGCAGAAGTTGAACTCGCAGACAAGCACCGTCTCCACCGGCTTCCCGAAGAGGACCTGATATATCCTCCAGGTAATGCCGTTGGTGAGCACCACCCAATCAATCCCAGCGCTGGCCGCATAGCCCGTGGCCTGGGAGACGTGGACATCCCGAAGGGCGATGCCCACGGCCTTGCATTCCAGCAACAGGCGGACCTTGCCTTTGAGCTGGACGGCCAGATCACAAAACTGCTGCTTGATACATAGCTCGGACGTGATGTTTTCGTACTTGTCGTAGCCGAAGACCTCGCAGAGAATGTCCGTGATTATCATTACCGTGTCGCTCTCATTCCGGCCCGCGAGCTGTGCCCGGCGTAGGATGGGCTGGAACTTCTGGACGCCGGATGATAGACGCGCCTCCGCCTGTGGGCTTATTCTCTGCATGGTATCACCCCCTAAAATCGACGCAGATTATACGGCCTTCCCGCCAGAGGACCTGGCCTCTGCAACGCCGCTCTTTTTGACTTCGCCCAGCAGGGGCGCGGTCATCTCCTGGAGGCGGCCTATCAAGAGTAGCTGCTCCCGTTCCGGCAGCTTCTCGTAAAGCTCCAGCATCTCTCGTCCGTTCTCGGATATTCCGGGGGCGGGCGCTTTTTTTGTTTCCTCGCCCAAGAGAAGTCTGTCGCATGATACGTCCAGACGCGTAGCAATTTTGAAAACAATCTCGGAGTTGGGCCACTTACCCGCTTTCCATCCGCCTATGCTTCCGGTTGAACCCCCGCATATCTCAACGGTTTTTGTAATTGATACGCCTCTTTCGTCGCAAAGAGACTTCAAATTATCGTAAAAAGACAACAAAACACCTCCTAAAATTTTCACGCGTTTCAAAGCGCAAATACTTGACATGACGCGTTAAAACGCGTATAATATAGGCATAAGGAAAAGCCAAAGAAATAAGGTAAAAGGGCGAAAGGGGGCAAAGAAGTGGAAATTGGAAGCTACGTCAGAATAGCGAACAAGGCAAAATATGGAGGAAAGACCCTTGCTCGCGGAGCCTATGTCCCGGCCTATCTCAAAAACGAGGACTTTTTAATAACCGACATGGCAGAGGTAGACGGGGAAGAAGAGGCATTTCTTGGGGCATTAAATAGCTGGATTCCGGTGAGGCACTTAAACGAAGTAAACCGAACAATGCAACGCCCTACCTGGAAAACCCCAGACGGCTTATCAAAAACAAGGCTCTATCGCATCTGGTGTGGGATGCGAAACAGATGCAACAATCCCAACCAGAAAAACTACCGGCTATACGGCGGGCGCGGAATTAAGGTCTGCGAAGAGTGGCTAAACAGTTTTGAAGCGTTCTACACATGGGCCTTGAACAACGGGTATAGCTCAAAGCTGACTATTGACCGAAAGGACAACGATAAAGGGTACACCCCCGAAAATTGCCGCTGGGTCACGCAAGCGGAGCAGATACGAAACAGGAGACCGCCGGAGGAATGGAAGAACGCCTCTGAAAAATAAGAGCCGGGTGCAACCGGCAGAAAGGACAACTGACCTATGGGACGCAACAAGTACGAATTGCAGCGCGGGGTCCTCACTCGCAAGTACACGACCATCCTCCAGGGCTTCGAGGAAGCCAAGGATGACCGGCGCATCGCCTGGAACTGCTACCAGCAGATCATCGCCGCCTGCGAAGCCATGCGGGACAGCGGTATGGACAACAACTTCATCTGCTGCGCGGTCAACAAGAGCATCCGGGAGCAGGAAAGTGAGATTGACGAAATCATCACCCGATTTACCGGCAAGGTCTACAAGGGTGTCCGGTGGATGGACAAGGATGAGCCTACTTCCCCCAGAGAGCGAGCAATAAAACTGCTCCAGGACGGCAAGGTAGCCCACGTAATCTACGGCTACCGCGCAAAGGGCGAAACCATGGAGGGGTCCTGGGAGACTGAGATGCTGCGCTTCTACGATGATGACAGTTTTGTGGAGCACATAGACCGTATGCAGGCTGAGATTGACGGGCTGGAAATGGTTTTGGCCGTCCATGCGAGGTAAGCCGCATGAAGCCGAGGATAATCACCCAGACTGAGGGAAGCTAGTGCCTAGTAGGATCGTCTGAGCGCCCTACCAGGTAGTCTAGAGAGACGTCGAAGTAGTCGGCTAATGTGAGTAAGTATTTAGAAATAGGTTCTCGTTCCCCTGATGCCCACTCATAGACAATGCTTTTTGGAATTCCAGTATCTTTTGCTACTCGATAAAGAGACAAACCACGTTTTTGTAGTATTTCTCCAAAAGTATCCTTCATCATTTATGCATACCTCCAATATTCCGAAAAACCGGACTAAATATATTGATTATTCCGATTTTTCGGAATAGAATTAAGACACCAAATAAATACGGCACAACAAAAGGCCGTGAAATGGAGATGTCAGAATGCAAGATGAACGTGAGGAAATCCTGTCTCTTATACACATCT
>OWJJ01001209.1_pt1 | contig 15589 bp, 9 predicted proteins | sample 1732811 | NCBI WGS metagenome assembly OWJJ01 (sample SAMN05065756, study PRJEB22554) | human gut metagenome | biome: ENVO:2100002; feature: ENVO:00000062; material: ENVO:00002003 | host: Homo sapiens | place: USA
TAATGTAAAAATCATGATTAATCAAGCGATGTCGCAACCTAGACAAAGTCTTCTGATAATCAAAGTTTTCATACGACTGTACTCTAATTTATTCTTAGTACAACATCACCTTAACACTGCATTAGGGATGAAGTAGCACTATAAAGACATAAAATACAAAACAGTAGTTAATATCTGATTATAAGCAATTTAACACTATTTACTATGAAATTACACTACTACACAAAAATGTCTTATTCTTTGAGAATTACATCCTGCTTTCTTGCCTCGGGCAATACACCCAGACGAATAACCTTCTTTCCTTCGGCTTTAACCCGAACGGTAGTGTTATCATAGGCGTGAAGTTTGAAGTCCACTTTCCACGAAGCGGGAAATGCAGGCAATACGAAAATCTGTTTTCCAACATTCTGCAAGAGCATGTTTTGCAAACCAATAGTAAAGGCACCTCCGTTGTCGAGATCGGGAATATAATCACTTCCAGGTTTCCAAAACACGGGAAATCGTACTTCAGGATCAGTGGCACGAACATTTTTCAACAGATATTCTTTAGTTTCTTCTGCTAATCCAAGCAAAGGAGCCTGAACAGGATCTTGTGACCAACAAGTGGTTTGATTAAACTTGCGATGGGCAAAAGTATTCAAAGCTACTTCCAGATTGGGACGCCCTAACCCGTAAAGCTTATAGGGGAAAATAGCATAACATTCTGGATTTTCGTAATTACGTCCTTCTCCGAACTCTTCGGCAGGAAGTAGTCTTTTTCCATCGTGCGTCTTTGGCAGAGGTGGTAATGCTTGCAGACATTCGGTCCACTCTTTGCGGAGTGCAGGTTCTACAAGGCTTTCAGGTAGTTCGGTCAATTGAGCTATGTCGTATTGCAAACCGGCGATATAATCCATAGGGTTCAGACAATCCCAAAATTGCTCGATAGCATTTGCCGGAATAAAACGTAACTTCTGTTCTATTTGCGGCCAATGCTGAGAGAAAAAACGGATTACCTGGGTAGCAAATGGAATAATATACCGACGGGCAAATGTTTCATCTTTTGTATAGCTGTAGCACTCAAGCATTTCTGCTAGTAGATCTAAAGCTCCAGAATAATGATAACGAATCCAGCGTGTCTGCGGTGCTTTCCCTTTGTTATTCCATCCCCAATCATCCTGAATATACATTCCAAAGAAATTCAACGTTTCAGGAAAGAAAGCGCCTTCATGTCCGTAATAGAGCCGAGTTATTTCAGTTTGTAGAGGTAGCATATTAAGGTACATATCAAACCAGGGCTTCTTTAGGTCAAAGTCACCAGAGGCTGCAAGTGGCCAATAGTAAAGCCGACAATTTTGATGCCAATAACCAGGTCCCCAGTTGCGGTAGTCACCGTTCTTGCCCTTGTAGTCGAAAGTCAAATTTCCCCCATTGAATTTAACCGGATAAGCTCCCCGACTCTGACAAGCCATCATAAAGCGCTGCAATAAGTAAGCTCTTGTCACCATTTCGGCATCCTTATCGCCAGAGAGGAACACCCAACTGCGATTCCAAAACTGATCCCACCACTGTAGATGTTGCTTATAGGAGGTTGCCAACGGTGTACGATTAAGAGATTCAACAAGATTTCCAAGCTGTTCATCCCATTCCTCTACCGTAGTGGTTTGTGCTGTATGAGGATAGATGGATATGAGTTGCTTACGGATTGCTTTTGTAGTAACAAGTGTACTATCATTCTGCGGAAACATATTTTCACCTATAATAGAAGCGCCGAAAGTCCGGTTTAAATAAGGATCAGGATATTTTCCAATCAGTTCCGAAACATTCTGATAGGTGAAGATAGTATTGAAGAAAGAGCTTTGATTACGATGAACCCACTGAATCCGGTCTGCCTTCCGCATTAAAACATCGGCACTTTCCGAAGGACGTACAGGACTATCAAGCAAGCCTCTGAAACTGGAAGCCAACGGATCATTACCTTTCTCTAATGTGAAAGGCTGCGGGCGCATCAGTTCTGTAGTACAACTAATGGAAATATTCTTATCTGAAACTGTTTCTACTCGAATCACCGGGCTGTTGGCATCAATCCAAAGCTTGATATGTATTTCATTTCCCTTTGTACCAGCAGTTACACTTATTTCTCCCTTATGCAGATTAAGTTCCTGCGAGAAAAAAGAACTTCCCATAAAGGGATTAGGAGTAAGTTTTATACGGACACGGCCTATTTTCAATAACCTCATGGCTTCACTCCAAGAATCCGATTTGCCTATATACAAGAGCAAATCACCTCCCTTTTCTATCCAGACATTTGCAGTTATATCACCATTGCCCAAAGGCATGGATTCCATAGAACCAGTAAGGCTTGGTGTATCCCATATTACGTTGTATTGGTTTAGCTGTTTCAGCACATCAGCCGGTAATTCATCTTGTGCGGATAACGCATGTAGTCCGCACAATAACTGTAAAAAGTAGAAGCATAGCCCTAATCGGAAGATCTTGTTTTTCATGATTTAAAATGATTTAGTTGTAACATCTATGTTGATGGTACAAAGTTAGTCCGCTCAATTAAGGAATAGATTAATATTTCCTTAATTGAACAATCTAAAAGAATCAAAAGAGGAATAATTTCCTATTTTGATTCAAATTTCCCTTGTAAACGAATATCTTCTGAGGAACATTCCACCATTATTACAAAAGTACCAGGCTCACTACAAAATGATTATCTTTATTCCATAAGCCCAATTCCTGAAGAGCAAGAATAAACTCTATAGTCTTTTCGTTACCTCCCAATACCATGATGGAAACATTATATACCATCATAGACTGTCTTTATCGATGCATTGGCAGGACCATAACGACAAATCAAGTTATTGACTTCTTCTGCATTAGGACCAATCACCGCAATCTTCTTCGTATTCTTGGAGAGTGGCAAAATATTATTCTCACTCTTCAATAGTACGATTGAGACTAATGCCGCTCTCATAGAAACAGCTTAACACTCTTTGCTATATACTACGTTTTCTAGTCGTTTAGCATCTCCCTTATAAGGATTGTCAAACAGTCCCATAAGGAACTTACCCGCAATACATCGGCTACACAGCTATCTATGGTTTTCATGGAGACTTTACCTTCGCTAGTAGCCTGCCTGAGTGGACGGATAAAGTTTTCGGGCAAAGTAAAATTGGTACGTACATTCAATCCTGTATTTATTACCACTTGGGCAGCTCCATCTATGGTATCAGCAGCAACATAATACTTAGAATATAGGAACTCTACCGCTTCACTATCTGATACTACATATCCTTTGATACCCCATTCGTGACAAAAGATTTCGATAAAGAAACAAATGCTTCTTTACCACCAACCAGTTCCATCAATCCGCCTACATCTTGCGGCACAAACCACGCCCATTGCCAGGCATTGCCCTCTACATAATTACTAGGACGCCGCACAGATACAGGATCAAAAAGAAGTGATCCAACTACCATCGATCAACCGTCCACGCATCAACTTAGTTTCCGGATCAAAATAATTACGATATGCTTTGGACAATTTCATATATTCATCATACAGCTCTTTACGGTTATTTTCCTTCATCATCTGTGTTATTAGCCAGTCATTATATGCAATTTCCAGTCCTTGCGAAGAACTCACTTTATCACAAGGAATACAGCCTAACCCATTCTTATATTTGATAGCGGGGGAGAGCATTTTGTCATAAAGAATCTCATGGTCCATCATAGGAGTAATACCGATGGTATCGTATACCGAAGAATGGACGCAGGCCTCCAAAGCCTTGTTCAAATCGAAGTTACATTGCTTCTTCATCATCGCATCAGCAATGACCGACACAGCATGATACCCAATCATTGTACCTGTTTCATTAGATGCCAGTTCCCACTTAGGCAGAATGCCTGACTCATCAAACGAAGCAATGAACGGATAAAAGCCTGGTTCAAATCTGAAGTAATAATGGTATATATCGGATGGGCGGCATGGAAAGTATCCCATAAGGAGAATACTGTATAGTTTGTATAAGCAGTGTCCTGCTTGATTTCATGGTTCATGGTACGATAACGCCCATCCACATCCTAAGCCAGACTTGGTTGAATATATGTATGATACAATAAAGCTTTGCTTGCTGCCACACTTTTTCAAAGTTCCAATCGGGAATTTCAGTTCCTACATTCTTTCAAGCACCTTCTTCATCTATACTAGAGATACCTACTTTAGCCATTATACATTTATTGGCAGAAAGGTTGTTGAAAGAGAGTACCGCTTTGGCTGTGCTGACGGTTACAGATGTACTATCAAGCTGATAAATGGTGTCAGAATATAACTTATAAGTAAAAGGGCTGGAAAACATTGCATAGAAATAGACATAATGATGCTTTGCCCAGCCTTTGGTATATTTCATTCCGGTGATAGTAGAATCATTCACCATGCAGATTTGAGTTACAGGATGATGATGGTCATGAATGGTTGGCTCCATGTCAATAATTAAACGGGCATCATCCACTTTAGGATAAGTATAACGATTCAGTCCGGCTCGCAACATAACTGTTAACCCTACGTTGATGAAGTCATCTTTCAATAATGCCTGATAATATCCTGGACGGACGCTTTCCTGTTCGTACGAGAAACGTGAACGATATCCTGCGTCCAGATTTTCATTAGTGCCTGCTACTAATGGTTAGTTAATATAATAAATTCAAGACACGGATTACCAATTATCCGTTCTGAATGAAGAAGCCGGAAGACCGGACATATTATAAAGAGAACCTTTCGTATAATCTTTAAAAGCATATCGTACCGCTACCGGATGCTCCACTTGTGGACTGGAAACAATCACCGTTCGCGCATCTTTGCCGAAAAAAGCATTTGCCGGATAGAATACTTTGTCTTCTCCAGCTATTTCAAAACCTTTCAGAGGTTGATGATAAGTAGTTAATCCTTTACCTATTTCGCTAAATGAGATGGTTATCTTATTTCCCTCTGTCTGCATGGATTTATATAACGGACCGGTAACAGGAAATCCTTTCATTCCATAAGTTCTTCCTAAAGCAAGATAAGCAAAACGATGACCTACTGTTTTTTTCTCCATCGGATGGATGGTCTGCGGGGCACCTATATCAGTCAATACAACCATTCCGGATGAGGGTATAAGTTCCAAACACTTAGTTTGGGCTTCCCGCAAATAAACAGAATTTTGTCCTTTTCCTTCGCCTTTATTATAATTGTAAGGAGCTATCTGTGCATAGTAGAAAGGAAATTCTCCTATCCCCCACATCTTGCGCCAGTCTTGCACTAAAGAGGGAAACAACTTGGTATATAAATCGGGTACATCGACATTCGCTTCTCCCTGATACCATAAGCAGCCCCGTATTCCATAACCAACAACCGGACTTAACATGCCATTATAAAGAATCGACGCATTGTGTACATCCGGCGAATTCTTGTAGGGAGTAACTCCTTCTCGGCTCATCCATGCCTCTACCCTCGATCCTCCGTAACTAGCATGAATAATACCCACCGGTATATGCAAAACCTCATTCAACTTACGTGCAAAGAAGTAGCCGACAGCCGTAAATTCAGGAACTGTTTCGGAAGAAGCTTCCTGCCAACTACCCTCACAGTCAGTCAATGGTTCGGAAGTCATTTTACTACCTACCGTGAACATGCGTATCGCCGTATTGCCGGAGGTAACAATAGCATCTAAAGAACCTAAAACAGGTTCATTATAATGTCCACCGACACGCATATCCATGTTAGACTGACCGGAGCAAAGCCATACTTCACCAATCAAAACATTATCAATTGATATTGTTTGCCCGTCACTTACTTCAATACGAAAAGGACCTCCGTAAGACGGTGTCTCCACCTTTACTTTCCAATTACCAGCATCATCGGTTACAGTCGTATATTTCTGGTTATTCCAGGAAGTTTTAATTGTCACTTGCTGATGTTTCCTATCACAGCCGCCCCAAATAGCTACATTACTCTGTTGCTGTAGCACCATTCCATCGGAAAAGAAAGACGGCAAAGTCAACTTTGCCTGCCCCCCCTCTGCTAGAAGCAGAAAGGATGCACACATTGTCATTATTAACAAAAGTTGTTTCATAAACTATTTCCTTACAGGCATTTTAAAAGACAACGGTATCTCTTTTCTCAGCATACGTGCAGCTTCACCCGTCAGCCACAAATAGTGATCGGATGGTTGTCCGTCCATATCTATGAACTTGGCCGTTTCACTGACCGGATGATCTCCTGTACATTTAAAGATAGCAGTTCCCTCATCTACTTCATCAAACATCGCCACATAAATCATTTCGGCACCTGCCAACATTGCAGTAGAAAGTTGTTGCCAATAAAAACGTCCTCCCTGACGGGGAATACTACCGACCGGCTTCACGTCATCCGGAAACTCCAGTTTACTGAGATTGTGCCAACTGAATCCGGGAGTTACGGCCGGAACATAATCCACACCATTCTCCTTACACCAACGGATATCCCCAATTACCAAGTCACGGAAACGATCCATATCATTATGCAACAAAGGAGAAAAACGCTGGATAGTCCATGGCAGAACAATATCCGCCTTCTTAATCACTGTATGCAGATAAGGATCATTGATACAATCCGATTCCAGATTACGCCAGAATGTAGGAACACCCAACATAACCCTACAACCTCCATAAACAGAATCATTATGCAAGAAGTCAATTAAACGATCCAGACCGATATTCCTGATATTATAGGGGCGGTCGGGAAATCCGACTCCCCATATTGCTACTACAGGTTTCCCACCATGGTGCAGATAGGTCTTTTTCCCGGCTTGGTTAGTTACCTTCTGATTATCTACCAGTCTTTTCCAATCTTCCATAATCAAGGAACAGTCTTCACCCGTTTTCTTTAGTCCGGACAAATCATACATCACCGCTATGGCACGGTCGTATTTGGAAGCAGCCTCCAAAGCATTCGCTAAAATGCGGTTAGGTACCGAGTTTTGCTGTTCGCCACGAGCATAACTAAAGAAACGTTGTACAAATACCCCATCTACCCCATACTCTTTCATCCACTTGAAATGGAGGTCAACGGTAGATTTATCCGCAGAACTGAATACCCGTGCTTTTCTTCCATCAGCATGTTTGAAAGAGGTTTCATAGGTCTTTTCATACTCACTGACATCCGGCCATACATCAATTGTGCAATGCTTCTCGTCGAAAAGCTTTCCGGTGCCATAATGACCATAGCCTTGATTGGTGCCATCTTGTGGTCCGCGAAACCAGCCTTGGTATCCGGCCATGATTAATCCTTTATAACTTGGATAAGAAGTTTCCTGAGAGTGTTTGGGCCCGGCATAAGCCGGCATGCTCATGCCAAGAATGCCCAATATAACAAATAATCTATTTCTCATAATATATTATCTTTTATGTCTGTTATTAAAAAAGAATATTATATCCCCTATTCTTTATCGGAACCATAAATCAAGCCATTTCCTGACTTATCAAACCGAAGTCCGGAAATATAGTAATTATTGGTTAGTTCTATGGACTTGCCTTGTTCACCCAACTTTGCATACCTTTCACCCTCAATAGCATCCTCTGCTATCTTTTGAGCGAAATAGGAAGTGTACACATGTGCTTTTCCACCTCTGACATCTACGCCCTTTGTACCCGATCGTGTAAAATTGGCTTGTTGGAACGATACAATGCCATTGTTTATGATTGCCCCGAAAACAGGGCTCCCCCAGAATGCACTATTATACAAAGTAAGTTTGGCATTGGGATGAACCTTCCCGGTATTTACTTGATCTCCCATAAGAACGTATGACCTGACAGGTTCATCCGGTATTTGGGTATTGACTAATTCAGAGTTAACCGCTACTATTTCCGTGTTTTTATCCGCATCTTCTACGAAAAGAGAATACGTACATCCGTCCGAGCCATGACCTATAACCGTCATCTTTCCGGGGTATTTACCAGTTATTGCATCTTTCAGGAAATGAATTCCGTATACCGAACCATAAACAAAGTTGTTAAAAATAGTCTGCTCCTTGACGTCCGCAAATTTAAGCGCACTGCAATTGGATTGTACAAACCTCATCATAAATACCGCCGGGTAACCTTGTCCGCCTTCGGGAAGCCTCGATCCATAATGGGGATTAAATTGCATATTACGGATGAATCCGCCTTCAGCGCCTCCGCCGACCCAGATACCTGCCCGTAAAGGTACACCACCCAGATAATCGACATAATGCCCACTGGTATCATAAGAGGCTAAGTCAATGCCCTTGTCGCCTACTGCTATGGTTACGTTAACGATATATACCCGTGGACCTTGCCCCTGTATCAGGAACGGAGTCTTTCTTGGATTTTCCACACTGAAACCATCAGAAGCTATATTGAGCTGTGCCAGCGTAATCCCCCTGATACCAGCATCGGCTTCAAGTTGTATAAGTGAAGAACCGTTTTCGCCTGCGGTCCCGCCATCGTAATTAGTAAATATGGCAGTACCACCGCTTTGTGTATGATGTTGAACATCCCACGAGCCTCTTAATTCAACTCCTGAAGGCACTTTAATAGGATGATCCACCAAATATCTTCCTGCCGGTAAATAGAGTGTACCTCCACCGGCAGCTTTCACGGCATCGAGTGCAGACTGCAAATCGGATGATACATCTTTTACAGGACGATCGTTATTATAGCCGGTTGCCCTCGCCAGTTCTGCCCTCAAGACTTGATTGGATAGCGGTCTCGGATGTACACCTATATTTGTTTTTATATTTTTAGGAATTGAGGCAAAAGTGTATTTCTTCCCTGTAATCACTTCTACTTTAGCAGATGTACTGTGATTATCAACTTTAAGTTGGCAATTATAACCCGAATTGACTGATTTCAACGTATGCATATCGGCACCAATATATATATGCCCGGTCTTTTTCTTAAAGTCACACTGGGATAACAGTACATTACCACTGTTTATCTTAAGTGCATAATCACTGTATTCATTAAACTTACAACTTTCAAATGATACAACTCCATCCCTACCATCGCTCACAATAGACCCGTTGAAATCTACGCCATTGAACTGCACAGAAGTACTGAAATCCTTGTAGAAGTACACAGCATTACCCTCTTTACCTGCTCCAAAGGAAGAATTGGATATAAGTATACCATACGGATTAACATCCTCCACATACAATCCGTTTCCACAATTATCTACATGCACCTCGTACAGCTGTGCATTCGGCGCATCGGCAAAGCCGGGTTCACGTCCAATCCATACACCTGTTTTATACCCCGATACATATAAAGAAGAAACATACTCCCAGTCCGAACGGTGCATCTGAAAACCTATACCATTCGCTTTAGTATAGGCAGCTACATCAGCAAGTGAAGGTGCCCCCGGAAGCCCGGAGTTCGCCCAGTATTCGGGACTTATCCTGACATTCTCAATACGACCGATATCGGTACATACATGTACTTCGATGCCTTTATTAAGAGCAGTCAGATAACTATCCAGTACATAATGCAGTTCGCTTGGTGCGGAATTAAAACCATTGTAAGAGTTTACCAGCGTGACATGTTCTATCGTCGCACAATCTCCCTGAGTTTGAAACAATGTCCACGGATAAGGTTTTACATTTTTAATATCCTGCTCGGGATACCAAATGGAAAGGTTGGTAACTCCGGTTCCTGCATTCATTTCTATGAATCTGTCAGCTATACTTGTGTAAGTAGTGCGAAGGGCATTTCCAGCCTGTCCGTCGTTCCACCAGCTTTCCACACTTCCATCATAATTAGGTGAGTCCTTTCCTACACGTACCTCAAGAATAGTTCCAAGAACCTTTCCTTTATTGGATTCAGGAGCCACCCAATCACCCCGAAGTTGCACTCCGGGATGGAGACGTAAAACATACTCAAAATGAAATTCTTTATTTGATTCCGAACGCCCCTGACGAACCCTGACTTTTTTAGTACCAACCTGTGTACTACGAAACTCGTAATTCCCGGCAGGTATATAAACCACACCACCACCATCCTTATATGCGGCATCAATAGCAGCTTGGAAAGATGCCCTATTGTCAAATCCCGGTTCGGCTTTAGCCCCGAATATAGGATCAGTCACGACATAGTCGGATATGACCCAGTCTTTTGTTGGATAGGCGGTTTTGATACTTTGTTGTAGCACTTGTTGTTTATTCGTTTGTGCATTAATAATGTTTGTAGGAAGTATTGCCATCATAGCCACTATTCCTAACTTAGAAAATGTTCTTGCCGGATTTCTCTTATCCACCGCATAGTTTAAATAGTTTTGATTCATAAGTATTGATTATTTATAAAGAACATCAGCACCATATTATTTCAACAATTCATCGATCATGTTCACTAACAATTTTCCTGCTATCGGGTCAGTGTCAGCCTTTTCAGTACACATAGTAGATACGATAGCAGTTCCTTTTCCCTCCTTTATCTGAAGTAGTGTGAGACCACGCATCGAATCGATTTTACGAATACGGTCTTCCGGTTTTCCACCATCGATATAGGCATGTATCTTCATTTGTCCTGCCAATTCCGTCAGATTTTCATTCCGGTTTACTTTCAGAGTAGCATTACAAGCTAAAGGAATTTCTCTCTTATTATTGTTGAAGTAACGTAATTCAAGCACATCAATTCCATCAAACACCGGAGCATCACTGCGTTCCATATTCACAATATCACCTTCTGTCGGAATAATCCAATCCGTGATATGTTCCGGATAAACAGTCTTCGCAACTTCTTTACTGTTCAACAGAAGAAGTTTACCTCCTTGGGACTGATAGGAACGAATCATTTCTTTTTCTTCGGTTGTACATTCAGTTAGTCCGGAAATGATGCAAAGATTCGCTTTCTGTTCGGAATCCAAAAGTTCATTTATCGTAGAAACAAGCTGATAATCAATACAAAGAAAGTCTAGTTGGTTCTTTATACCATCCTTGTCCAAAAGAAGCACTTTCTTACCTTCGGCTATTTGGTTTCTATTCCAGTCTTTACGGGCTAATAACAGATTATATTCATTTTCTGAAACAGGTAAACCATTTTCTGTCAACTTCAATACTAATTTAGCTTTCACTTTGTCTGAAGGTAAATTGGCAGGCAACAGGATATTCGGTTCCATATAGTAACGTCCGTAATGCTTCACAGCCGGTAGCTCCTCACTACCCCAAACCAGCTTTTTACCAGTTTCATCTTGCACTTCCCATCTCAATAAAGTAGGTTGCAAAGTAGTACCATTTTCACGGTCATTTACTACATATATACGAGTTGGCAGTTTATCGCCGCCATACAGATTACGTCCCCATAATTCAGCACTTACCAATACAGGTTGCAATGCACGCTTCAGAGCATAATAGGTAGGATATGGTTCAATCTTTTGATAATCGTAAACCTGACGGAACCAAGTAAGAAGAGCAAAGTGCATAATACCCGAAGCTTGGTCATTGGAGCGTCGAAGTGCCTCTGCTAATTCTCCTGTTATAAAAGCCTGTACCTTAAGGAATGATTTCGGATCAGCAAAGTCATAACATTCATAACCAATCAAGGATTGAGGATTTTGATGGATTAATTGATAAGAGCGGGTAGGATGTCCGGTTTCATTATTAGGATATCCGGTCGACATTTCTTGACTGATAAGCGGACGTCCAGCCATCTTGAACTTCTGCTGAAATTCTCCATTGAAAAAGCGGAAGAGTGAAAAGTCATACCAGTTGTAATAGGCGTGCATATCATCAATGTCGCCATCGTCAATACTATCCATAAAATCAGCACCATATTTTTCCTTCTTGCCTTTTGCCTGATAGTTGGAGTCGAAGCAAATGGGACGCGTAGGATCAATGCGACGCATTTCTTTTACCACATCCGAAATCACACGATATTTCTCTTTGGCACGTTCTATATCATCATCATTATCATAGAATTTCATTTCGTTATTTACCGTCCAAAAAAGCAGTGAAGGATGATTACGATACTTTTTTAACAAAGTAAGGAATTCTTCTTTCCACATCTCGATCAACTCTGCATCGGGCAGAGGAGTAGAATGAATCATTAACCAGGGCCAGGTACCTTCAAAACTTACACCTATACCATTTTTGTCGGCTGCTCCCATCCAAAGTTTATTCCATGGAGTAGTATGAGTACGAGTGACATCTATATTACCAGCTTTCATGAGTTGCATGAAAGTATCAGCCAAATTCAAGTTGTTCGGAGCAAGGGCAAACGGAATGTGATTACCGCCACGCAGCCAATAGCGGTTACCATTCAAGAAAAATAATCCTTCCTTCACTTCAAAAGTGCGGAAACCGGAAGTTTCTGCCAAGCAATCCAATTCAGTACCTTTGTCAGTAACTAATCGAAATCGAAAATCATATAAATTAGGATGTTGAGGTGTCCAAAGCCGTGGCTTTAATCCATTTACACTGTAGGTGAGCGTCTTCTCCTCACCGGCATTCAACACCTGTTTTTGGAAAGAAAGACTGCTGTAAAGTATAGAACCGGTTTCTTTATCCACAATATCAGTATAAAGATCGAACTGGTTCTTTTTACTGCCATGATTCTTCACTGTAAGGTCAAATGTGGCTCCATCCAAAGTCGGTTTTATAAAGACATCCTCCATCTTTACCAGATTGGTTACTGTTAGTTTCACCGGCTGCCAGATACCAGCAGGCTCATCACAATAAAATCCATGTGCTATATCTTTAAGAATACCAGTCTTCACGGCTACCTTTCCACCTTCTTGTTCACTTTCTCGAACAGAAGAATAAAAGAAATCAATTGCAGCACTTCCCTCTTCAAAAGAGCTACCTTCTGCTTTACGAGTAACTTTCACCGCTAATAAATTCTTACCGGGTTTCAGCAATTTGCTTCCATCTACCTGTATTTCACCATACATGCCGATATGAGAACCTGCCATTTTTCCATTAATATAAATCTCCGCTACCTTTGAAACTGCATCAAAAGTCAGCGTCATATTCTTACCTTCAACTTCTGCCGGTAATTCTATCCACTGGCGATACCAAGCTGTATTCGTTTTTCTATAATCAAATGTATAACCTTCGCAACGATTAGTTTCTTGTTGGTAGTAAGTATCCGAAACACCTTTAGGCTGATGTCCAGTAGGAGAAGGCATAGTTTCTCCATGTAACCAAATACGAATAGGATTCCAGAAGTTAGGAACAGACATTATATGCCAGTTTTTGTCATCCGTTGTTGTGGATACTGCATTCTCGTCATCATCCAACTCATATCCGGGCATAAAAAGCCAATTACCATCCAATGAAATATCTGTGCGTCCTTCCTTTAGTGTATTCACTTTAACAGAAGCATAGTTTGCCCTCTCCAACTGACGTTTAGCCTCTTTCTGCTGAGGGGTTAGTACTTCACGATACTCTGAGACCTTCACATTTTTCAGTGCATCTTCTGATAACGGAGTAACAACAAGGTCATCAAACTCTGTTTCAATCCAACCACCTCCGAGAGTTACAGGACCGGAAGGAGCCAAGTCGCTGTTTTTATCTATTATATCCATCCGTGGTTCTTTCTCGTCATTCAAGAAAACACGAATGCGATTGCCACATACTTCTACCTTCAATCTATACCACTCTCCCGGTACTGGATGGAAACCTAATGGACGAACTCCCATAAATTCATCTGTACCCATATACCCCATACGCATCAGGTACAAATCATCCTGCAATCCTCCCTTTATACCAATTACATATCGGTCAAAACGATTATTAGCACGAAACCCAGCCCATATTTGAACTTGTTCTGCTTCTTTAGGAGCACGGGCTTTAAAGGACATCGTGTAGTTTCTCCATTCAGGTTTACCAAAACAGGCATAAGTTCCCTTTGAACGAAACACACCGTCATTAACGCTACATTCTCCCCGTCCTACTGTTTTTAGTATTTCTCCCTGAGTGGAAAAATAATTTTTCCACTCGGATTGTGCATATCCAGTTAATGAAACCAATAGGCATACAACAGTCCCAAAAGCTATATACAAATTCTTCATGATATTTAAGATATTATTATGCAAATGTAACTTCAGTACATTAATAGAAAGTGAAATATTTAATTAATAAGACGTTAAAAAGCAATTAATCGCAAACTGTTTTATCGTAAATCTTAAGAACATTAACAACACGTTACCTAAATCAGGAATAAGAAAGCTCAAAAATAACCACCTCGCTATTGATAGCGGACGACTATTATTTTTATGAATTGAAAGGATACACGCCCCCAGTAGTTGATTCCAAGATATTTCAATGGAATCAACGTTCGGAATTTAAAATCCTATCCTTCCATATCCGGGCATTTCATAACTAGCTTTTTGATTTCTCTTAAAACGAACGGAGCAATTCAAGTAACCTTCTTCATCTACAGTGGGCTTCTGTATCACTCCAATGTAAAATAAGGAGTTAACGAAAAGTTCTGTGTAGCTGTTCTGTTTATCTCTATCAATTCGCTGGTCTCATTACTATCCTATGCTCATCGTCTTTAAGCCCAACTCACTTCACGGCTTTGGATAATCTCAGCTTCTTAATTCACCTGAAAAGGCTGTTCTAAGTGATTGGTAAAAATGCCTTGTATAGTACAATCAGGTACCTCTTAGCTACCCAACTCACAGACAGTAAAGCTAAGGCAAAGAAAAGTTAACTGAATACGGTAGTTAAAATATTTACATCATTCGTTACTTTAAGTATTACTGATTTCTATTCTTCTGCAACAGTGGATTATTCTGTAGTTCACCCGCCAGAATGCTTTCGTAGTATTAATTTCTATCAAACGATCAAGGCTCTCCGTAATGTTCGATTTGTTTGGCATCATAGATGTATTTTCTTTCAAGCTGACCGTCTTCACCAATCATAGCATTTTTGGTAAACATGAACGAATATAACCCTCATATATTCGTATTATTGATTTGCGTATCAAAAGTAAACCTGTGCATCAAGTCCCAATAAAGTTTGAATTCGTTGGAGAGTTCTTTTTAGAAATAAACAAGTCACTCCTTATGCTACTTCTCATATCCCTTGAGTTCCTCCACATTCCTGAGGTTCAATTGCTTGAGTAATATGATGGTCCTACTCTCTATTTCCTCAGGATAGTCGCAAAGATACTACTTGTATTCAGCAAAATAAAGTTTCAGTCTGTTGTTTTTTCATTGACGATGGTATTGTTTTCGTTATCCAGTTCAGTCAGCCTGCAACTGATATACGCTTCCTATTTCTTTATGTTCGACTGGTCCGATACCCTTACTTCAATGGAAAGTTTTATTTGTTTATTCCTGACACATGCCACAAAATAGATATTCGCCGGTTTCTCAGACTTGGATTTGCAAAAGTTGAAACTACATCCAATCTCGTTTATGAAAAACTGTGCATTCATAAGGCAGTTCTTTAGGTTCGTTCTTTTTTTTATGTTCTTAAATCCCGTTCTTTTAAAGCACATAGTGACGAATATGATTAATTTATAGCTCTTTGAGAATATACAGGAACAAATATTTCCTCTTTCGAACAAAAAACGTATTTTTGTACTGAAAGAAAGAAAATTGTACTATGGCAATACATAAT
>OWJJ01001242.1_pt1 | contig 15297 bp, 7 predicted proteins | sample 1732811 | NCBI WGS metagenome assembly OWJJ01 (sample SAMN05065756, study PRJEB22554) | human gut metagenome | biome: ENVO:2100002; feature: ENVO:00000062; material: ENVO:00002003 | host: Homo sapiens | place: USA
TAGATTTTTTCGAAGAGTTTCAGAGTTCTTGCAAAAAAAATTCTGATGTGTTAAATTGCAGGTAAGCAGCAGGGGCATGTCCCGCTATGCTGCTTATGGGGTAATGAAGAAACGCAGAGGAAACACGGTCACTCGTGCAAGATTCTTCCGGAACTCCATTCCAAAGGGACAATTTATTTTTCGGAAGGAGCAAGAATAATGAAAAAGATTCTCGCAATCGCAGCAGCAGCTGCACTCACCGCCGGCGTATCCGCATACGCTGCAAATCCGTTCTCTGATGTATCCCCTGATGACTGGGCTTATCAGGCAGTATCCGATCTCTCTGATCAGGGCGTTGTAGAAGGCTATCCGGACGGTACATTCAAAGGCGAAAGAAACATGACCCGTTATGAACTGGCGCAGGTTATTGCCCGTCTGATGGCTCGTGAAGACCAGCTGAATGCAGAACAGAAAGCAACCCTGGACAAACTGGCAGGGGAATATGCCGATGAACTGGCGAACCTCGGCGTCCGCGTAAGCAACCTGGAAAAGAAAGTGGGCAATATCTCCTGGTCCGGCGATGCCCGTATGCGTTATCAGGACAAAGCTCTTAATGCTGATAACTACGATGGCCGTATCCGTATCGTTGCAAAGGCGGCTGTTAACGACAGCACCTATGCGCAGGCCCGTTTCACCAGCAACATGAACTTCAAGGATGATAAAGATGCGAATACCTATGCTGATCAGTTGTTCGTAAACCATGGCTTCGGCGACTTCTCCGCAAGACTCGGGCGTCAGCCGATCACCTTCGGTAACCAGGGCGGCTGGCTCTATGGTGACGGAAAAGGCTATGACGGCGCACAGCTTTCCTACAATGGCAGCAAAGTGGGTGTAACCGTAGGTTATGGACAGTTCAATACTTCTGATTATGATGGAAAAGCAGATCCGGACGAAAACTTACTCGATAAAAACATGTTCTTTGCAAAGGCAAATGGTAAGCTGAATGTTGTAGATCTGGGTGTTGATTATGTCAGATTCGTTGGAGAAGATCATGTCAATATGATTGGCGCTAATCTCGGCTTTAATGTAGGCGATTTCCGCGTATTCGGTGAATATTGGAAGAATACAAGCACTGACTCTGACTATGATCAGGCTTGGAATGCAGGCATCGGCTATGGAAAGCTGGATTTGAAAAAACCGGGTTCTTTCGCTTTGAGCGTGGCTTACAATGATGTAGATAAGGAAGTATACTTCGGCGGTACCGGACTGTCTACTGATGTCCTGTCTACATTGACTTCCAGCAAGAAGAACAATGGACTTAAAGGAGACAATGTAACATTCTGGAATGCTATGGCTGATGTCACTCTCCAGAAAAATGTTTACCTCCATGGTGAATATGCATTTGATGTTAAGGGCGAAAAGAATAATCAGGATCTTGATGTAGATGATGCATGGACTGTTTCCCTGAACTACAAGTTCTAATACTTGGAGATACCAGAGACAGAACCAATGAAAAAGACCTCGAAAGGGGTCTTTTTTGTATGTGTTTGAATCAGCTGTTAGCTGTTAGCTGTCAGCTGCAAGCTGCAAGCTAAATATTCTTTTACGATTTGAGTCATTACGACAAGCGAGTATCCTCAGCCGCACTGCGTGCGCCAGCTCCTTATGGATAAGGAGCCCCGCTGCGTTCCATTTTCCTTTTTAAAGTATTTCATGCGAACCGGTATTTAAGAAAGAGTTCCAACGGTAAGAATAAGGATTGGGTAAGCTTCCTTGTTTATAAGGAGGTGGCCGGCGAAGCCGGACGGAGGATACTGGCTTGGGGGAATGACGCAAAAGAATAGAATGAAGATTCTTTTTCTGCCCCCGTTCTGAGTGATGACGGACGGTAAGAAAATAAAAGCTATCAGCTATCAGCTGTGAGCTGTGAGCTGTTAACCGTTAGCCGTTAGCTGCGAGCTGTCAGCTAAAAGTGCTGAATGACAGCGGGAGACATTGAGGCCGTGGATGAGAAAGCGGTATGAGCAGAGGTATTCGTAGAATGGTATGAATTATATAGAAATAAGATAAATGTTTTGTTATAATGAGAACAGAGGTTGTTTAATAAAATAAGTGTTGAAAGGAAAGCGGGGAAACCCGGCAGGAATTTTCCTGTTTACGGATTCTGTACCCGGCTTTTCAGGCAAATGAAGTGTCATGGGGAAAGGTGGTGTGAAGGCAGTATCGGCAGCATGGGGATGTTGCTTCTTTTTATTGCGTTTCTAAATTAAATTGTTTTTTTATGGGAGGAAAACATGAATCACATTTACAAAGTCATTTGGAGTCGAGTGAAGAACAGTTATGTCGTCGTTTCGGAAATCGCGGGGACAGCGAGAAAAAGTGGGGGGGTGAGAGTCTCTAAAAACGCGCTGGCAGCGGCATTGACAGCTTTTCTGCTGACCTCTTCCGTCGCGGGGGCTGTTGATAATGTAATAGTAGGGAATACGGAAGCGCCCAATGCGGTAACTGATACGACTGACTCTACTGTTGTCGGAATAGAAAATAAAGTCAGCAAGGAAAAGGATGACGTGATTGTCGGCAAGAAAAATACCATTGAAGACAGTGAAGACGTGCGGGTTGTCGGCAAAGGAAACACGGTGACAAACAGTGACCGGCAAAATGTAATCGGCGATAATAACAGCATCACGAATCGGGATGCCGGTACTGTTTCCGGATATCATGGCATAACACGTAACGGCACTTCGGACTTGGTTATCGGCAGAGGGAATAAAATTGAAGGAAACGACACCTACATGAAAGGGTATGAGAGCCTGACCGTCATCGGGAATAATAACGAAACGGTTACTCCCACATCGGGGATCGTGATCGGGGATAATCAGACTTTTCATACGATTAAGGAATCTGTTATTATCGGTTCCATGACACCGGAAGAAAAGGCTTCCGGAAAAAGAGAGCAGGGCGATGGAAGTGTCGTCGTAGGGTATAATGCGCAAAGCGGCGTCGGATTGAATGTGGCAGTGGGACACAGCGCGCTGGCTCTGGGCTATGAAGGAACCGTGACAGGGCACAATTCTGTCATTGAAGGCAATGACAACTCTTTTTCGAATGTCTGGTCTTCTATTTATGGGGTGAATAACAAGATCACCTCGGACGGTAACACCTCAAATGGCTTAGCGGGCAGCATCATCGGTACCTGGAACAAGCTGGATAACGCGGACAATTCGATGATATTCGGTTCTGGGAATATCCTTTCCCATGCTACAGTAGATATGTCAAGCGGACTGGAAGGAAATTTTGGGCAGGGCTCTATGACAGAATTGCTTTTCCGCAGCGGGTATCAGGAAGGATATTCGGATCAGGCGGCAAAAGTAATGGGGGACTTTGCGAATACCAGCGGATCTGTTCTTATCGCAGGGAATGGAAACCGTTCTGATTATGCCCGGCGTTCCCAGATCGTCGGAACGGGAAATATACTGAACGGCACGGCAAACGGTACCAGTGCCAACAATACAATGGCGGGATTCCAAAATACAGGAACCAACGTGAACCGTGTGGCTGTAGTGGGAACCGGAAATAAGATATCCGATGGAACATCGGATGTTGTGATTGGCGATTATCATGAAATGTCCGGCGGAACAAATAATGTCATTCTTGGTGCCATGGCAACAAAGGAAGACGTCGTGAGCAAGACTTATACGCCCAGTTTGGGGAGCTCTTCCGGTGCGCCGGGAGGGTATACAGGGAGACCGATTCCATACAATGTGAGAGCCACCGTTCCAACTAAAACGCATACTGCCAATATCAGCAATGCTGTCATGCTGGGCTACAATACGGACGTACAGAAAAATGGCGGTGTAGCTCTCGGCAGCGAATCTGTTTCTTCTGTGGATGCCGGGGTATACGGTTATAGCCCTGACACAAATCAAAATATCCAAAACGATACGGAAATAGCAAATTTAACTGGAAAAACGGCAAGACTGGCACAGTTGAACGGAGATTTGCCCGGTCTCTCCTCTGCTTACACGGCGAAAAAAGCGGACTATGAAGGAAAAGTCAATGATTTCCTGGCGAAGAGCGCTGCATATACACAAGCCTACCAGACCTATCACAGCTATGAGCATTCCGGCGATCAATACGATTTGGCGCGCAAAAAGGAAATGGACGATGCCAAAATAGTTATGGATACGGCGCAGACGGCTATGAATTCCGCTAAGGCTGATTATACGGATGCGGAAACGAAGTATAATTCTGCTCTTGGCGAGAGAAATCTGATTATAGGGACTTGGAAAGCGACGGCCGCCGCTGTTTCCGTGGGCGATGTTTCAAGAGGAATTACCCGCCAGATCACAGGTGTAGCAGCCGGTACGCAGGACACCGATGCGGTCAATGTGGCGCAGCTGAAAACGGTGAATACGAAGTATGATACTAAGCTTAGCCGGGGATTTATCATCAAGAAGGGCGGAGAAGCAGTTGGTGAAACGATTTCTCTTAATGGAGATACGGCGCCGGAAATTACCTTTGACGTAGCGGAAGCCAATAAAGGCCTGACTGTAGACCGTGATGGGAAAACCATTAAATATGGCATTGACGGTTCGAAAATTGACCTCAACGGAAATGATACGATTCCCGGTTGGACACTGGAAGTCGGAGTTAAACCCGGTATTCCGACGAATACAGGCAGTGCGGAGGGCAATAAGAAAGTTATAAAGCCGAATGATACAGTAACGCTTCGTGCTGATAATGGAATCAGATTGAAGCAGGAAAACGGCGTTGTGGATATCGGCTTAAAATACATGGCTGTGGATACTAAGTGGACAAATATCAATGATGCTGCAGCAACCAATGGCGGTATGGCGATCGGCGCGAACAGTAATGCGGATGGAGAAACATCAGTAGCCTTGGGATGGGGTTCGAATATATCGGCATCAAATTATGCTGCCGCGTTGTCTCCCTTTTCTTCTGCTGTGAATTCGGAGTATGGCCTGGCCATGGGCACAAAGGCAGCAGTTAAAACATCACCGTACGGGATGGCGATGGGCGCTCTTTCCTCTGTGGATGATTCAGAATATGGTGCGGCCATAGGTGCTAATTCCACCATAGTTAATTCAAACTATGGTGTGGTTATAGGAACCTCGGCAACTGTAAAAGATGCTGATAATGCCGTGGCGATAGGCGTATCAAGCAGTGCAGCGGTAAAAAATGGCGTAGCCATTGGAGCTTTTTCTAAGGCGGATACAGCAGCGGGGGTGAGCGGCTATGACCCCTCTACCAAGGCGGCTTCTACCGATACGTCTGCCGCCTGGAGATCGACTGTCAGTGCCGCTTCTGTGGGGGACAAGACGAAAGGCTATACCCGCCAGATTACAAACGTGGCGGCTGGCACGCAGGACACCGATGCTGTCAACGTGGCGCAGCTGAAAGCCTTGGAAAATAAGACGGCGGCAGAAGCCGCTAAACATACCACCGTGACAGCAGGAGACTATGTGACCGTCACGGAGACAGACAATAGCGGACAAAAGAACTATACCGTGACCGGACCTAAGATGGGATCTGCAGACGGGACAGTGAAGATTACGGATAAAGTGGAAAACGGCAAGAAAGTCGGATATAATCTGTCTGTCGATACAAGCAAACTGGGAATCAAGGACATGCATGTCAAAGAAGGGACAGCGACATACCAGGCTGATGGAACAGGAAGTATAGAACTGACCCATCAGGATGGACAGAAAGCGACCGTTACAGGACTCAAAGACACCAGACTGAAAGAGGGAACCGGAGCGCTGACCTTAAGCGGGAACACATTGTCCATGAAAATCGAAGACACCAGCGGGAAGAAAGTAACAGGCAGCGTAGACCTGTCAGCCATCGCGGGACAGATTGATACCAATACCACCTATACCATGAGCGGCACACAAAATGCGGATAACACCACCACCATTACCCTGAAAGGGAGCGACGGCAAAGAAAACAAAGTCACCGTAGCTACGAAAGACACAAGAAACACCGTGAAAGCTGGTGAAAATGTGACACTTGACACCGCTGCCAATACGTTTGGCGGAACGGAATACACGGTCAACGTGAAAGCCGATGGAAAAGTGGAAAACGGAAGCACAAAGATTGTCAGCGGAAATACAGTGTACCATGAAACTCATGTGAAGAATGACGGCAACTATGTGAAGAAAGAGAACAGTGCCGGAGACAACCTGACCATACTGGACAAACAGGTCGGCAAGAATACAACCAACATTACCAACCTGGGAAATACCATCAACAATCTGAACGGAAAGCTGGGCACCCTGGACAACCGGATTAGTAAAGTGGGAGCAGGGGCGGCAGCACTGGCAGCCCTCCATCCGCTGGACTTCGACCCCCATGACAAGTGGGACATCGCGGCAGGCTTCGGCAATTACCGCAACGCCAGCGCTGCGGCGGTAGGCCTCTTCTATCGGCCGAACGAAAGAACGATGATGAGCCTCGGCTGGACCATGGGAGATGACAGGAACATGCTCAATGCAGGAATTTCCGTGAAGCTGGGACGCGGTGACGTTTATACCCGTTATTCCAAAGTGGAAATGGCGAACCAGATTAAGGACTTGAAAGAGAAAAATGACAAGATGCAGGCGGAAAATAAAGAGATGAGATCAGAGCTGGATGAATTGAAGGCCCAGGTAGCAGCTCTCGCTGCCAAGAAGTAAGGAACTTCCAAAAAGAAAGGAGCAGGCACTGCTGATGGTGCCTGCTCCTTTTTTCGGTAAAAGTGGAACTCCTGGCAGTGTGTCTGCCAGAACCGTGCGAAAAATCTGTACTCGTGGTGGGGAAAGCGGTAAGGAGATAAAAGCTATCAGCTGTGAGCTGTTAGCTGTGAGTTAAAAGCCGAAGCATATGATTTCCGTTAGGTGTCATACGAAACAACAGCAAAGGATTTGCTGTTGTAGTAAGGGAAACGTTAATCGTCATCCTAAGCGAATGTGAAGGATCTGTATTCGTGGTGGGGAAAGCGGTAAGAAGATAAAAGTTATCAGCTGTGAGCTGTCAGCTACAAGCTATGTTATAATGAATAAATTATAGGGTGTGTATTGTCTTTGGAAGGGGTATCAGGGTGGCAGAGCTGAATTTACTGCAGGAGAAAATTTTGAGCGACGGAGTGATCCGTCCGGGGAATGTGCTCAAGGTGGACAGTTTTCTGAATCATCAAATCGATGTGCCTTTTATCAGTGAACTGGGGAAGGAATTTAAAAAGCTTTTCGGTGATCGGAAAGTGGACAAGATTCTGACGATCGAAGCGTCGGGGATCGGCATTGCCTGCCTTACGGCGGTGTATTTCGGGGTGCCTGTAGTTTTTGCGAAGAAATCTGCGGGAAGCAATATGGATAAGGAAATGTTTGCTACGGAGGTTATGTCATATACCCATAATCGGAAAAACCATGTGGTGGTATCAAAGAAATATCTGAAACCCGGCGAACATATCCTCATCATGGACGATTTTCTTGCCAACGGCTGCGCCGTGAGCGGGCTTCTTGATCTGGTAAAACAGGCGGGCGGTATCGTAGAAGGCATCGGCATCTGCATCGAAAAAGGTTTCCAGGGCGGCGGCGACGCGCTCCGTGAAGCGGGATATGATGTCCGCTCTCTGGCAGTTATTGAAAAAATGGATGCCGAAACAGGCGTCATTACGTTCCGCTGAGGAGGCCGGAATGAATACAGATCCGATTTATGAAGCGGATGGGAAAATATCTGTCCGCAAAGCGGTGCCTTTCGGTCTTCAGCATGTTCTTGCCATGTTTGTGGCAAATATCGCGCCGATCCTTATCGTAACGGGCGTGGTAAAGATGCCTGCCTCAGAAGCAGGCGCTGTTGTCCAGGCGGCCATGATCATTGCAGGCATCGGCTCCCTGCTCCAGATGTATCCTGTCTTCCGTCTGGGCAGCGGGCTTCCTGTCATCATGGGAATCAGCTTTACCTTTGTTTCTGTTTTTTGTGTGATCGGATTGAAATACGGCTACGGCGCTATTCTCGGTGCTGTCCTTATAGGCGGTGTTCTGGAGGGAATCCTCGGCCTTGGCGCGGCATGGTGGCGGAAACTTGTACCGCCCATCGTTTCGGCGACTGTCGTGACGGCCATTGGGTTTTCCCTGCTTCCCATCGGGGCGAATTCTTTCGGCGGCGGTTTCGGTCATCCTGAATTCGGCGATGTCCGGTTCCTCATTGTCGGTACGATTACTCTGGTTTCCTGTCTTATTTTTAATATCCGGGCGAAATCTTTCTATAAGCAGTTATCTGTCCTTTTCGGACTTTTTGTGGGATACGCCGCGGCATATTTCTACGGTATGGTTGATTTGGGCCGCCTGACGGAAGTATCCCTTGTGTCTCTGCCGGTTTTTATGCCTTATTCTCTGGAATTTCATTATGACGCCATTTTCTCCGTATTCCTTATTTTCCTGGTGTCTGCCACAGAAACGCTGGGCGACACCTCGGCGCTTGCCGCCATGGGGTTCAATCGGGAAGCGGAAGACAGGGAAATATCCGGCTCCATTGCCGTGGATGGGTTTGTTTCTGCCGTGTCTTCTCTCTTCGGGTGTTTGCCGATTACATCTTTCAGCCAGAATGTGGGGCTTATCGCCATGACGCATGTGGTAAACAGGAAAGCCATCGCCAGCGGCGCCGTCATCATGGTTCTGGCAGGACTTGTTCCCGCGCTGGGGGTCATTTTGGCATCACTGCCTGAAGCCGTCCTCGGCGGCTGTACGCTTATGATGTTCGGCTCCATCGTGGTGTCCGGTGTGCAGATGATCAGCCGCTGCGGATATTCACAGAGAAATATGAGTATTGCCGCCCTGTCTCTTTCCATCGGACTGGGATTCACGCAGACACCGCAGATTTTCCGCATATTTCCCGAACTGCTGCGGAGCGTATTCGCAGAGAACTGTGTGGCGGTGGTTTTCATCGTGGCGGTTCTTCTGAATCTTGTATTTCCTAAAGGGGAAGAGGAAAAAGCAGCGGCAGGAGCTGCCGAATGAAATACAGGCGCTGACCGGCAATCGGCGCTTTTATTTTGCCATAATAATGGAAGCATATATTTCCTGTTTTCTGCGTACCCGTTTTCGCACACATCGGTATGCCTGTCGGTCACTCTATGAGTATTTCCTATACAGTTGCAGGCAAGCTATACATTGTGCTTATAAGGTGTAGACATAGGAATGAATAATGATACAATATACATGGTATTATTTAAATAGGAAGTTTACTTACGATGAAGGGCAAGGAGGATTATCATGAAAAGATTGAAGAAAGCGGCTTTGGCGGTGGCGTGCGCTGCCGTACTCTGTTCCGTATTTTCCGGCTGTGGCGGAGATAAAAAGGATACCGCCAAGGCCGCTCCCGCAGAGGAAAAGGTGCTGACCGTTTATACGGCGCGCAGCGAAAGCTTAAACAATCTTGTCATTCCCGCTTTTGAAAAAGAAACGGGGATTAAAGTCAATGTCATTGTGGCGGGGACAGGCCCCCTCGTAAAGCGTGTGGCGTCTGAAAAGGACAATCCCCAGGGCGATATTCTCTGGGCGGCTGACCAGACGATGCTGGATTCCCAGAAGGAACTTTTTGAGAAATATGTATCCCCGGAAGACGCGAATATGATTGATGCCGCCAAAAATAAGACAGGATATTTTTCTCCCGCATTTGCCGATCCCACTGTTTTCATCGTTAATAAAAAACTGGCGGGCGATATGAAGATTGCCGGATTTGACGATCTTCTCAATCCGGCGCTGAAAGGCAAGATTGCCTGCGGCGACCCCGCCAATTCCAGCTCTGCGTTCCAGGTGCTCATGGCGATGCTTTACGCCAAGGGAAGGGATGGAGATCCCATGTCCCCCGAAGCCTGGGCGTATGTGGATAACTTCATTAAGAATGTGGACGGGAAATTCCTGAACAGTTCCGGCGCTGTCCATAAAGGCGCTGCCGACGGCGAGTATACCGTAGGGCTTACCTGGGAAGATCCGGCTGCTACCTATGTGAAGAACGGCGCTGACGTAGAAGTCGTATTCCCGAAAGAGGGAGCTATTTTCCCGGGCGAATCCGTACAGATCATCAAAGGCGCGAAACATATGGAAAATGCGAAGAAATTTGTCGATTTCATGCTTTCCCAGAAGATCCAGGAAGCGGCAGGAAAGACGCTCACCGTCCGTCCGCTCCGCAAGGGTGTGAAGCTTGCTGACTACATGACACCCCAGGACACAATCGCTTTGTTCAAGAATTATGACGAAGGCTGGGTAGCTGCCCATAAGAAAGAAGTCGTGGCGGAATGGAATAAACATCTGGAAAATTCCAGGCAGTAATAAGTAATCAGGTCATCAGAGGGCGTCGGGCATTTCGCCTGACGTTCTTTTTTATAGATGACGCTTGAATCGCGAGGTTATGAGGTTATTATGAGTGTTTCTATCAATATAGACAAAGTAGTGAAGAAGTACGGAGATACGGTGGTGGTGAACGGCCTGTCCGTGGATATTATGCCGGGCGAATTTTTCACCCTTTTAGGGCCGTCGGGCTGCGGTAAAACGACACTGCTCCGTATGATTATCGGATTCAATTCCATCGAAGGCGGTACGATTTCCGTCGACGGGAATGTCATCAACGATGTGGCGACGGATAAAAGAAATATGGGCATGGTCTTCCAGAATTACGCCATTTTCCCCCATATGTCGGTGAAAGACAATGTGGCTTTCGGTCTGCGGATGCGGAAAGTGCCTGAAAAGGAAATCGAAGAGCGGGTGGATAAAATCCTCAAGATCGTGAAGATCGATCACCTGAAAGACCGTATGCCCACAGCGCTTTCCGGCGGGCAGCAGCAGCGTGTCGCCCTTGCGCGGGCGATCGTCATCCGGCCGCAGGTACTTCTGATGGATGAACCGCTGTCCAACTTGGATGCGAAACTCCGTATCGAAATGAGGAATGCCATCAAGCAGATCCAGCGCCGGGTGGATATAACCACGGTGTATGTCACCCACGACCAGGAAGAGGCGCTGGCGGTGTCCGACCGTATAGCTGTTATGAATGGCGGGGTCATCTGCCAGATCGGCAAACCGGCGGATATTTATAAAAGGCCGAAGAATGTTTTCGTTTCGACTTTCATCGGGCTCTCCAACCTGCTGGACGGACATATCGTGAAAAAAGGAGATAAGACAAGCATTTCCTTTAAAGAAAATGAAGACTGGCTTGTAGACATGGATAACTTATCAGGCGGCGTAGAGGACGGAGAAGAAGTCATCATTTCCGTCCGTCCGGAAGAATTTGATATGGAACCCGGCACGAAAGAGGGGATCCGCGGTGTGATCCGTTCTTCCGTTTTCCTCGGACTTACCACCCATTACTTCATCACCACTGACGGAGGGCAGGAATTGGAGATTCTCCAGACCCAGGAAGGCCAGGATATTCTTCCCGACGGCAGCGCCGTCACGCTTACCGTCAAAGCCGGGCGGATCAATGTCTTCCGCCGGGCAACGGAAGAAACATTGATCAGAGAGGAAGGACTATGAAAAAGAATCTGACTGTCTGGAACCTTTTCAGTGTCGTCATTCTTGCGGCTTTCGCCCTTTTCATCATGTATCCCATATTCCTCATTCTGTACCGGAGTGTCATTCACGGGGATACAGGGGCGCTCACGCTTCAGAATTTCGCCCATTTCTTCGCGAAGAAATTCTACTGGGGAACGATGGTAAACTCGCTGAAAGTGACTGTCGTTTCCACGATTTTATCGGCGGCTCTCGGCCTCCCGCTGGCATACCTCATGAGGAGCGTGAAAATAAAAGGAAGCAGTTTCCTGAATATTCTCATTGTTATCTCCTACCTGTCGCCGCCTTTTATCGGGGCATACGCATGGATACAGATGCTCGGGCGGCAGGGCGTCATCACCCAGTTCCTGAACGACACCTTCGGACTCCATTATGGCGGTGTGTACGGCTTTGTCGGCATTGTCCTCGTCTTTACGCTCCAGTCGTTCCCCCTCGTTTACATTTACGTATCAGGAGCGCTGAAAAATCTGGACAACTCTTTGAATGAAGCGGCGGAAAGCCTGGGGTGCAGCCGCATGGGGCGCATTTGGAAAATCATCGTGCCGCTTGTCATGCCCACACTCCTTGCCAGCTCCATGCTCGTTTTCATGCGTGTCTTTGCCGACTTCGGTACCCCCATGCTCATCGGCGAGGGGTACAAGACACTCCCCGTCCTTATTTACAACCAGTTCATGGGAGAAGTATCGGGGGATGACGGCTTCGCGGCAGCCATCTGCTGCATCGTGATCGGGCTCACCATCGTCATGTTCTTCGTCCAGCGTTTTCTCGCGGGAAGAAATACCTACGCCATGACCGCCCTGAAACCCATGGCGGCAGAATCACTCAGCGGTCTGCGGAATATCCTTGCCCATCTGGCCGTCTACATGACCGTGGGATTGGCAATCCTTCCCCAGTTCGTCGTCGTATACACCTCTTTCCTTGCTACAAACGGAGGGCAGGTATTCACTGGCGGATTCGCTCTTCAGAGTTATGACGCGACACTCTTTGCCAAGGATAATGACGTCATCTGGCATACCTACTTCCTGGGGCTCTGCGCCATCGCTGCCGTCCTTGTCTTAGGTGTCCTTATCGCCTACCTTTCCGTGCGGAAAAGAAATACACTGAACAGCATTCTTGATGTCATTACGATGTTCCCCTTCATCATTCCCGGCTCCGTCCTTGGTATCGCTTTCGTCTTTGCTTTCAATAAATCGCCGATTATCCTTACCGGAACGGCGCTGATCATGATTATTTCTTTCGCGGTGCGGAGAATGCCTTATACCGTCCGTTCCTCCACCGCCATTTTGGGAAATATCAGTCCCAGCATTGAAGAAGCGGCCATTTCCCTAGGCGCCTCTGACATGACGACATTCCGTAAAATCACGGTTCCCATGATGATGCCCGGCGTTCTTTCCGGCGCCATCATGAGCTGGGTCACCATCATCAGCGAGCTGTCGTCATCCATCATCCTGTACACGAACAGCACGCAGACACTCACCGTATCCATCTACACGGAAGTCATCCGCGGCAACTACGGGAACGCTTCCGCGTATGCCACCATCCTCACGGTGACATCTATCCTGTCGCTGCTCCTTTTCTATAAAGTGACAGGCCGGCGCGACGTGTCAGTGTAAAGCGGGAGAATTTTATAAATAAAAAGTCAGAAGTTTATAATTCCGGAAATATGGCATAGTCGTTAAATGCGGTTATGCCAATTCTTATTTGCAGAAAAAAGCATGAGTAAGGAGCTGTGATATAACGCAGAAATGTTTTATTACAGCCTTTTATGATCGTCTGCCGATAAAAATGGAATTCATGATAAGATGTCATTCGGAGTGAAGAATCTATGACTCGGATGACGCCTTACCGCTTTTCCCCATTACGGGTATAGATCCTTCACGTTCGTTCAGGATGACGCTTAACGTCTTATACAAGGATCATGGAGTCGGCCGTCAGAAGGAGCTTGCTGGCGTACGCAGTGCGATTGAGGATACTCGCTTGTCGTAATGATTTAACCGTAAAAGAATTATTAGCTTATAGCTAATAGCCAACAGCCAACAGATGACAGCTTTTATCTTCTTACGGTTTTCCTCACCACGGTAATAGATTCTTCACATTTGCTTCGGATGACGATTAACGCTCCCCTTACTACAACAGCAAATCCTTTGCTGATATTTCGTATGACACCTAATGGAAATCATATGCTTCGGCTTTTAACTCACAGCTAACGGTTAACAGCTCACAGCTAACAGCTAACGGCTAACAGCTTATAGCTGACAGCTCCCAGCTTACACTCTCCGATTTCCATCTTCCGATGATTTCCCAAAAATATATGCTGCTGCGCCTTCCGCCATTTTTACCCCCTGATGAGCCGCGCCTTCTACGGTTTCCAGTTTCCAGCGGAAAGGAACCCGCAGCTCCTCCGCTTTTGCTTTACATTGCCGGAAATAATTCGTACACCGTTCCATACGGTTCATCCCCTGGGCGTCTGCTTCGGGCGTATCGCGGAACGGCGGTTTCCGCTCCACATCCTTTTCACCCATGAAGAGAATGACCGGCTCTGCAAACGCTTCCCCCAGTTCCTCATCAGTAATCCCTACATTCTTTATGCCGTAAGGATAATCAATATCCCTGTCAGGCATGGTAAACCAGCCGGAATTGGCCACGGCGATTACATCCACGTTTTTCTTTCCTCCGAGGAGCGCCCATCGATGGACAAACTGTCCGCCTGCAGAATGGCCGAAAAGAATGATTTCCCCTGCTGCCTGCGTGCGGTTTTTCACTTCTGCCACGATCCGGTCCGCCGCGGAGAACGTCCGCTCTTCTTTTTCACGGATATGTCCGTCTGCATCCATGATGCCGCCTTCCTGATACCATTCCGCGCCGGGATACTTCCTTTCCGTCAACTCCGGACAGACAATCAACATATTCCTTTCCTCCGCCAGTTTCCGGAGCGCTTTGCAATATTCCGCGCCAGCCCTGCCAAAGCCGTGGAATGCAATAAAGACGGCATCCTTTTCCGTCCATCCGCCGGGGCGGTAGTAGTACAGGCAAAGAGCATCCTGATTCACCCCTGTCCGTTCCCTGATGCAGGACATACTTTCTCCCGCCGGAATGGGGCGTACCGCCATTTCCTTTTTCCTTTTCGGCAGAAGCCACACAGCAGCAGCCGCAGCAGCGACAGCGGTGAGTGCTTTGAAAACTTTATTTCCCATCATTTCTCCTCATCCATTATTTCTATCATTTTTATGAAATCCTTTTCTATCGGCATTATACCACAGGGTTCTTCTTTTCAATTTCCCATATCTTTCTACCGGTCTTCATCAAATTTTATTGCCGTCTCTCCGCCGGGACTGTATATTCTCCCTTTGGTACTCTCCTATAAAAATTATATGTAACCTTATTTCTTCGTTCAGCCCTTCTTTTAAAATGACTTCAAGTTATCGTTTTGTATCTTGGAATATATTTTACTCATTACTCCGGAGTCATTTTCCTGTTTATTCTCTATTAATTGTATTGTTTCTCTTTTCAGAAATTGCTCTTTATTTGTGTATACTTATTTCATAAGAGCCCCCGCCCGCAAGAATCCCCGGCGCTTTTTATATTGTTGTACGCCGGCCGGCATGATACAATCAGGAAGAGAAAATGCGGACAAGATCAGACTGCATTTATTTTATTGGGGAAATGTAAGGAGGTTTTTCAATCATGAAAAAGAAATTGGCTGTGCTCGCCGCAGCGGCAGTCGCTGCAGGTATCCTTTTCAGCGGATGCGGCG
>OWJJ01001244.1_pt1 | contig 15285 bp, 17 predicted proteins | sample 1732811 | NCBI WGS metagenome assembly OWJJ01 (sample SAMN05065756, study PRJEB22554) | human gut metagenome | biome: ENVO:2100002; feature: ENVO:00000062; material: ENVO:00002003 | host: Homo sapiens | place: USA
TCAAAGCCAATCATTTCTCATTATCAACCAATTACCCTCTTTTTCTTCCTTTCTCATTTTGCACTTCCTGTTTTTAGAGTTACCCGAAACGATTCGAGTAACTCTAAACGCCTTGCTCTTGCCGGGGCTGAATTATTCTCCGAAGTCGGATAATTCCAAAATCAACGATACCTTGTGGTGAATATGGGATTACACATATATACTCTTTCTTCTCTTATACTTTTTATTCAAATGAGCAAGGGAAACCCGATAAAAATCGCTACCTTTGCATTTATTATCGGACTGCTAATGACCAGAGAAAACAATTGCAACAACATACGAATCTCCTTCGCTCATCTTATAGGCTTTGGTCAGCCTCGCAGGGATAGCGAAGGAGTTTTTGCATTATTCCTAAATATGGCAACCAAAAATATAGAACCCAAGCTATGGCTCATCAGCGAATACACCCTGTTGGAGCGTGATGACATTTTTGAGATTCCTCAATACCAACGTGCCTACTCATGGACTACGTTACATTGCGCAAAACTTTGGCAAGACATCGAAACATTCATTGATTCAGACGCTGAAGACCCTTATTTCTTCGGTACTGTAATCATTGATTGTTCTACGCCCAATCATTTAAGCCTTATTGACGGACAACAGAGAACCACTACTTTTCTCCTGCTTCTTAAAGCTTTGCAACTTTGCCTGAAAGACCTTTTGGACAATTTCAACTTCAGTCCTGACACAGCGGCTTTGTTTATGGGGTTGAATAGAAGCTACGACACCATTTGCCGAATACTTTATAAGGCTGATGATGACAAGCAGGTGGATATGAAAGCCAATTGGGATAACGCACGCGGCATTACCATTCTTGAAAACAATTCTATCAACGAATTGTACAAAGATGATTTCCGCCTAATCATTGAAGCGGAAAGTTTCAAAGAAGCAGAGCGAGCTGTTCACAAGTTCCCTCGCAAACAGAAAGATAATAAATACACCAACTTCTTCCGCAACTTCAAATACTTCTTCGATTGCCTCTCGAAGTATAAAGAATCCAATCTGAACAATTTTGCCAAGATATTCTTGTCAAAGTGCCAGATTATCGAAATCAAGAGTTGGCAGATAGAGCAAGCCATAACGATGTTCAACTCGTTGAACTCCACTGGTATGCCGCTTTCAGATGCTGACATTATCTCGGCACAACTTTACTCTCGTGCTGGTGATAACGGCAAAGACACTTTTATAGCCGAATGGGAGAAAATCAATGCCGCAGCCAACCAACTTGCACAGAAAAATATTGTGGATATTGACGGCGTGCTCCAACAATTCATGTACATAAACCGTGCGGCAAAAGCACACTACAAGCAAAACGAGGTTACAACACCCGGCTTGCGCAAATATTATCTGACCGAACACCCCGAGTTGTTGACTGACCCACTTCCTCTTTGCGCCTCATTCAAGAAAATCCTTGATATTTGGAATGCTATAAAGGATTTCCCTGTAATCAAGTTGCTATTGAAGTTCAATGAAAACTTCAAACTGTTCCTTATTTCCTATCTATTTAGATATGACGTGTCAATGCTGACAAAAGAAACAGTTACTCCATTTGCAGAGTGCTTGCTCCGTCTATTCGCTATTATTGAAGTAGGCGATGCAGGTTATTCCGCATCCAAATTCAAGACTTTCCTCTTTAACGAGAACTTTAATTTGGTGAAGCCTTCATATTCATTGGCTGAAATTATCGAAAATTTCAACCGACATATCAATAACACATGGAAGCCCAAAGACGTAGAAGATGATTTGCGCGAGTATCAAAAGAACATACTTGTCTATCTGAATGAATATCTCTATGCCAAGGAACAACACAGATATTACGACATAGACGATAGGACCAATGTAGAACACATTATGCCCGCAAGCGGTCATAACATCGAGGTTATCCGCACTGATGCAGGTATAGAAGACCCCGAAGAATTTGCAGTCCTCGTCAATCAACTCGGCAACAAAATTCTTTTGGAGGAAATAATCAACAAGACTATCGGCAATGATTGGTTCAAGACAAAGAAAGGAAGCACATTGTCGAGCAAGTCGGGCTATGTAGGTAGCAGTTTCGGTTTTGCCCTCGACCTTGCTAAATACCCCAAAGACCGATGGGAAAAAGATGATATAGAAAAAGCTACCGAAGAAGCGGTAAAACGCATCAGTAAGTTTATCTTCAACGTATAGCCTAACATGGAATATATACAGATTACCCCTAATGACCATATCGTATGTGTCAATATCAGCAAGACCTACGACAACAATGAACGTGCCAACAACTATGACCGCGCACGCCATTATTGGGTACTTAATAAAGAACGGGCGGAAAAAGCCAACCTTGTATTTGCTGTTGTGCATGGAATAGTAGTGTCTGTTTTTTAACCTATACGTTGGTACAAATCGGAAAGCCCTAAATGGTTGAATCGGTATGAATTTGAGGGTGCAGAATTATCCGAATCACCATACATTGGTAAATGCGTATGGAACGAAATAAATCCTAAAAGTCAAAATCCAGTTGCTTACATAAATTGCTAACAAATTATGTGTTTGAATCAGAAAAAATAAACTTTCCTTAATTTCTCGATAATATGAACCACGTTGATTTTCTTCTCCAAGAAGTTAATATTTTGCGATTGAAACTACTCGAACGACAAAGCAAAGAGGAAACATTTAATCTGTTTTCCATTTTTCAGAATGAGCGAGATGAAGTGAATCTACATTCGCGATTTATCTCTGTTTTACTTGACCCGAAAGCGCCGCACAAGATGGGTAATAAGTTTCTTTCCTTGTTTCTTCGTGTGGTCGAAAGTAATCTGCAAGCGGGGGATGCCGAAATATCAATATCACCCAACTTCTTAAATCCTTCGGAGTTTAAGGATATAGACATCTTTATCCGTAAGGGAAATGAGTCTGCTGTAATTATCGAAAACAAGATAGACGCATCAGACAGCAACCACGAAGAAGAAGGTCAGCTTGAAAAATATTATCGTGAAGCCATTGAAGAAGGGTATTCAAAGGATAATATCGACATCTATTATCTTACGCTCGACCAACACGAACCGTCTGAAGAAAGTGTTTCTACGAGCGGCAAATATCCCGAACTTGCAGAAAAAGTACAGTGTATTTCTTACGGTTCTGAAATCATCGAATGGCTGAAGGAGTGTGCCAAAGAAAGCTATGCTAAACCGATACTTCGGGAGTCTATAAACCAATATATAAACCTACTGCAAAAAATGACAAATAACGAATCTTCCGTTTCTGAAAGAATAGAACTAATGAACATTGTCGGTAAAAATGCCGACAACTTGGAAAGTGCAATGTTCTTGATAAAGAATTTCAAGCATATTCAGTGGCATACAATTCACAACTTTTGGAAAGAGTTGTCTGACGCATTGGTTTTGGCAGGGTACATTATAACCGAAGAAATTGAAAACGAGTTGATAGATGATGCAGTTCATGGTGGACCACGTAGGAAAAAGCAAGTCTATTTCAACTTGTACTTTACTTCAAAGTCTGGAATTCCATTAGGAATAAATTGTGATTATGATGATTATATTTGCTATGGGATAAGTAATTCTAATGGCAAATTTTCTAAAGCAATAAAAGATAAAGTCAAAGTATTAAATGCGGTTGAGAAATCTGATGGTGATTCAAATGAATATTGGCTTTATTATAAATATTTTGAGTCTGAATCTGGAGGTGAACTGGCATTTTGCTTCAGTGATTTGGAGGGAACGACACCAACATACAAGTTAATTTCCCCTCAAGAGCGTAAAGAATATATTCAACGTATGGTATCCATCGTTAATGGGTTCGTTCAAAAGTTTGATGAATTGTAAGTAACCACACTGCAAGTTCCGACATAATCGGAACTTGCAGTGTATTTTGTCGGGCATCGGAGGCGAGTTTCCTTTTGTAACTCGTAATGAGGATGATACTGCCGTATTAAAATCATTGACATATTTTCTTCAACAGAATTCCTCTCCGTCCGATTGTGCGGGCGATAAGAACATGGGGATGATTTTTTTCCTTGATTCGAACATCCTTTTCATTATCCATTTGCGGAAAAGGTTGGTGTAAAACGTGTTCCATTTGTAAGGCAACACGATGATGAGTTTCAGTGAGTAGAACTCCATCAGCAACCCGTTATCCAAACGGACAATTTTCACCACCTCGTAATCATTCAATACGTCCGTTTTCAACACCCGCTTCACGGCACGGTTCACACTTGCCACCGTAATGTTGAAAAGGTCGGCTATCTGCATTCATCCACACATTGCCACCCGTAGCGACAATGCGGTTATTTTCTTCTACTATGATTGTGTCGCGCCACATACATTGTCCTCCTTCCCGTTTTTGAGTGAATCCGGCAGGAAACTTTCAATATTTTCCAACCGCTTTTCCAGATCCTCCATGTCTTGATTGAGTTTCTCTTTGGTGATTTTCGCACAAATTTGAGTGGTGGAAATGTTCTTGTGACCAAGGATAGAGCTGACGGTTTCTATCGGTATTCCATTGGAAAGCAACACGGTAGCGGCTGCCGTATGACGGCTTGAATGCCAGCCGAATGACTTCGTGATACCGCAGCTTTTGGCTACGGAACGGATGCCTGCCAAGCAAACCGTATAGTGCGGAACGGGGAAAATTGTACCGTCTTCGCTTAGCCCTCTATACTTCTCCAAAATACGGAGAGGAACATCAAGCAGACGGATGTTCGATTCCACTCCCGTCTTCTGACGGTTGATTTTTATCCATTGGTGGTCGTCAAAGTAGGTCACGATGTTCTCTTCTCTCAGATTTCGCATATCCGAAAAGCTCAATCCCGTGAAGATGCAGTACAGGAACATATCCCGGTAGAGTTCCTGCTTGGCGTTCTTCAACTTGCCGTCCATCAAAAGTTGTATTTCTTCTTTGGTGAGGAATGTTCGCACGGCGTCTTCCTTCTTGATTTCGTAATCACGGAAAGGGTCGCGCACCAGCCACTCGTTGCTGATGGCCACCGAAACCATCGTGCGGAGCGGACAGGCGTAAATCCACACGGTATTGTTGCAACAATGCTTGTCCCGTGCGCAGGAACATGTCAAAGTCCATGATGAACGACTGGGTCAGTTCCTTCAAGGCGATGTCCTGCACATGGTAGCGTTGCATGAGGAACTCTTTCAAGTGCTTGTACACGATGATGTATTTCTCGTATGACTTCTTGGATTTCATCCCGGCTTCCACCATCTTGGCATAGTCGGCAGTGAATTGTTCATAGATTTTCATCAGCGTGTGGCATCGGTGTTCTAGCCCCAAGAAAGCATTCTTCACCTTTTCTGCCGTGACGAAGTTGTCCCTATCCATAATCTCCTGATAGTGGGTGTTTATCTTCACCCGGATTTTGTCCAGCATACGGTTCATTTCCAATGCCACGGTACTCCTGTCCGTTGCCCGTCCCATCTTGGTTTCCCATATTTTGGGGTCGATGGTCAGCTTGCACTGAATTGCATCTGTGTCCCGTCCACCGTGATACGTCCCATGATGGGCACCGTACCGTCCTTTTTCACTACCTACCGTTTGAGGTAGAAGATTGTCGAAAATGTACTTCTCATTGCTCTACTCGTTTTTTGATTACAAAATTAGTTCGGGTAGAGCCGATGAAGTGTATGCAAAACGAGGCAGACCGAAGAGGATAAATCCAAGGGTGAAAAATCTTTGTCAATCATTAGGTATTCAGCCACTTATTGTCTAATATTGTGCCATAAAGTGCCTGAATTCCGTTGGTCATGAATAGGTAACGCAGCTCAGGCTTCAATTGGCGTTTTCATGTTTTTTCATGGCGTTCATACTCTAGTCGAAAATCCTTTAATCATCTGTATCTCAAATCATCTTCCTCGTTCTTCTGTATTCCAAGAAAAAGTAGTACTTTTGTCATACATAAATAATAAAACACATAGATTATGAAGAAACTATTGATGTCGGTTGCAGTACTTTTATTAGCCGCAACCACCTTTGCACAAACACCCGGTTATGAATTCACAACCATCGTATCGCACAAAACGACTCCCGTCAAGGACCAGGCTTCCACCGGAACCTGCTGGTGCTTTGCCGCCGCTTCTTTCATGGAATCCGAATTACTTCGTATGGGAAAGGGGGAATATGACCTCTCGGAAATGTTTATTGTCCGCCAAAAATATATGAACCAAATGGAAGACAACTACCTCCGCCGGGGCAAAGGAAACATTGGAGAAGGAAGTCTGGCACATACTTTCAAAAATGCCTATAAACAAGTGGGGATCGTACCGGAAGAAGCCTATTCCGGTCTGATCAATGGTAATACGGATCATAATCACGGAGCATTATGCCGCTACTTCAAAGCTTTGGTCGATGCCAATATCGCTTCCAAGAAACGTACACCACAGTATTATTCACTTATTGATAATCTATTCGATACGTATCTGGGCAAACTACCGGAGAAGTTCACTTATAAAGGAAAAGAATATACACCGCAGTCTTTCACTGAAAGTCTGGGACTGAACATGGATAATTATATCGAGTTGACCAGTTTTACCCACAAACCTTATTATGAAACTTTCTCACCGGAAGTACCCGATAATTGGGAAAACCAGCCAATGTATAACCTCCCTCTGGATGAATTGATAGAAGCCATCGACTATGCACTAAACAAGGGGTATACCGTATGTTGGGATGGGGACGTCAGCGAACAAGGTTTCTCTTTTAAGAACGGAATTGCCATCAATCCGCAAGTGGAAGATATAAAAGACTACTCCACTACCGACCGTGCCCGTTTTGAAGAGATGCCTAAATATCAACGTCTGGATGAAGTTTTTAAGTTTGAACATCCTTATCCGGAAATCAAGGTAACACCGGAAATCCGCCAAGAAGGCTACGAGAAATTTGTAACGACAGATGACCATTTAATGCACATCACCGGTATTACCAAAGACCAAAACGGCACTAAATACTATATAACTAAAAACTCTTGGGGAGCGGACGGTAATAAATTCGGGGGATATCTTAATATGTCCGAAAGCTATGTACGCGCTAAAACAATCTGCGTCATGGTACACAAAGACTCCCTGCCGAAAGAATTGAGAAAGAAACTCGGAATCAACTAAAAGATATAAGTCCTATAATTGAGATAAGGATATCCTGAAATAAAAAAAGCAACTACTTCATTGCGAATTAGTTGCTTTTTTAGGGATATTCAGTAAATGTCCTTGAAATAATCTGTGATAATTTGCGTTAATCTACGCTTTAACCACTTTTTCCTCTTATTTCTTTCTTAATGTGACATCACTGATTTCTACAACACCACCTTTATTCTGAGCAAGAATAGCTACATAGCAGTCTTTCAAGATAGCAGCGTCATCATCCGTATCAGATACTTCCAAATCAGCATTTGCTTTCTTACTGCTGATAGCGTTCACAACTTGTCCCATGTCGTAATAAACTACCACTTTCGTCCATTTGTCTGCATCCTTAATTTTGAAGTTGTACTGTGCTCCCGAAGCATTCGGTTGAGAATCAGCATCATAATCACGACGCATAAAGAAGGTGGTATTGTACTTGCCATTATCATTCTTTTCTTCATTCGTCTGCTTGATATATACACTTACCGGAGTACCGGCTTCTTTTGCTTTCGCATAAAAAGTAAGGACATAGATACCTTTCTGCAACCCGTCTGTAACACGCTGTCCCAAGAAAGCCTTGTACCAGGAAATGTTCTTTGCAGCTCCGGAGTTGTCTATCTTCATGGCATTAGGATATTTGGCATCACCCGTCTGTTCCCAAGCAATGGTAGTTGCACCGTCAGCTTCATTATTCATGATGAACCATTCACCGGCTGTCGCCTTATTCGGATTGGTCACCTTGTTCGTTACTTCTGTTGCGAATTTCTCGTTTTTAATCAGATTCTGAGCGCTTACGCTTACTCCTGCAATAGCCAAAAGGCCGGCAAATACTACTTTTTTCATCTTACTGTGATTTAATTGTTTAATACCTTTATAATTCTAAGTTCTTATTTTACTTCACTTGTTGAATGACAAACTTATAATTCCCAGTCGCTTTCTTTTCTTCTGTCTTCAGTGTGATGCGATAAATCTCCTTGCCCCAAACATTAGAAAGGCGGGGATCATCCAATTTAATAGTTTCCAGTTCTGCTTTAAACTGAGACGGATAATCCAACTCTACTTTCTGTCCTTTCACTTCAACACGCACTTTGCCGGGAGAAGGAAAGCTAACCTTTCCCCAAGTCAGGAAATTAAGTTGATTGGGAGCCAGTGCCTCATTCAATGTATAGTTGTCCGTAATCATCAGTTTACGGTCGTCCAATGCATACGAACGAATCCAACTCTTTACTTTTGCTTCTGCCGGATAAGCTGTGGCAATATCTGCAGAAAAAATACGCTTCTTTTCATTGCAAACAGTATTGGTCGCTTTATATTGTTGACCGAATTTTTGCGGAACTCCGTTTATCATCGGTAAGTTATGATAATTGCTTTGCATGGTCCAGATAGTATAACGGTCTTTTCCGAACGTCTGCTTGGTATAGGTACCGACTCCGGCATCAATAAATACAGGAATCGTGTTTACATACAAAGAGAACGTTCCTACATCATTATGGTTATGGCTTTCATTATTGAATCCGCCTTTGGCAGCGAGCAGCATACCATTCTTATTTTTCATGTAGCAGAATTCAGTTTCGGGATACCAGGTAACATCCGGCATATCGTGTTTCGGGGTCGCTTTTTCCAGGTCATTACAGCAAAGCAGGGATTGAAGGGAACGGAAAGCGTCATTGCCCATAGTAGCATACGGCTTTCTGCCATTCAGCAAGTAAGCTGCAAAATGCATCATTTCATCACTGCTGACCGCTTTACCGAAACGGTAAATCAACAGAGGGTCACCCCCACCCTGTGCCGAAGCATCGGCGAAGTTCACTACCCAGCCATTGCCTACGTAGGAACGGGACATATATTCACCCATCCGGCGAATCATCGGTTCATTAAACAAGGATATCTTGCCTCCTGTACCATCGGAAAGAATTTGGAGATAATCATAGAGTTTTCCGGCAGCATGTCCCCAATAAGAGGTTCCTTCTTCACAAGCGCCATCGGACTTTACGAAATTAATGAATTTATCCACAGACTTCATAGAACGATAAACGGCTTTGGCCAGCTTGTCCTTATTATTTTCCATCAAGAGGAAACATTGCAAAGCATTGGAATTACACCAAGGATTCCAGTTATTGATAATTTCTCCCGGTTGCCAGTTGAAAGCCATCCACCACATTTCATCATCATTCATATAAGGATCGAGAATACGTTCTTTGATTGCTTTACGCATTTGTAGGGATACTACAGGATTGATCTTATCGAATGGCTTACGGAAAAAATAGTGTACCCACGCCATCAAGGCTCCATACCCCCCTGAGCCCAAATCAATAATCTGTTCGCGGAAATCGGGAAGCGAACGTTTACTGCTCTGACGGGGCAAGTGTGCGGATAAAACCCATGAATTCATTTCGCAGCTCATATAAGCTCCATTGAGAAGTTGGTCGATAAAGCGTCCCTTTCCCTCCGCCAGTTCGGCAAGCATCAGGGTATTAAGTGCTCTACGATTATCGTCGTAAGGAACCTCCATCACTTTTCGGTTGCCGCTACGCTCGTATTCCAAATAAGCGGTGGCAGGAATCAGTTGCCATTTGTAGTTGAGAAGTTTTTCACCGGCTTCGATAAGACGTTGTTTGTTGGGACCCATCAGCGAATCCCAAGCGGCACGATCCGTATAAGCAGGATAAGGCACCCACGCTTGTTTCATCACTAACACATTTTTCAATGTAGATTCGTCTGCCGCTTTTTGCAGCATATTGCGTTCGGTGTAAGCATTGGCTTTGAAAGTGAAACTTCCTAAAGCGGCTACTAAAAGAACACAAAGCAAATGTTTCATTCGATTCATGGTATTTTTGTTCATTTAAGTAAGGCAAAGATAGTGTATATCTTATAAAATAAGGTGAGTAAATCATACGAACCTAATGACAAAAAAGTACATACCTCCAAAATCGTACTCATCATTGCCTTATTTTAAGTTCAATCCCAATCACTAAATTCAAAACTCAACTGTTCCCAAACGCCGTGTTGTTCATCGGCTTCCTCCTTCGGATTAGAGACGGAAAGTCCGATAAGGCGAATCGGGTGCTGTTCATATTCTACACTTTTAAGCAATTCTTTTGCAAGCGGAAGTATACGGTCCAAGGTTGTTAACTCTTGCGGCTGGGTAAGACTTCGGGTTATCTGACTAAAATCATGAAACTTGATTTTCAGCGTTAGGGTGTTTCCTTTGAAATCTTTATGGTTGAGTCGTTCGACGAGCTCCACCGCCACATGATATAGTTCGATAATCACCGATGAACGGGTAGAGATATCCCGCTCCAATGTACGTTCGCATCCGATAGATTTACGAATACGGACAGCCTCCACCGGACGTTCATCAATCCCCCGTGCACATTCGTAATAAAGAGCCCCTACCTTTCCAAAATGCGCTGTCAGCATTTCCAAAGAGCATTTCCGTAGTTGGAGCCCGTTGCGAATGCCGAGTAGATGCATTTTCTTGGCGGTCACAGGGCCTACTCCCCAAAATGATTCGATAGGGAGACGAGCGATAAAATCAAGCGCTTGTTCCGGATGAATGGTACATAATCCGTCCGGTTTGCGATAGTCTGAAGCTATTTTAGCCAGGAATTTATTATAAGAAACTCCGGCAGACGCAACGAGATTGAGCTGTTCACGAATCTTTTGCTTTATTTCTTTGGCTATGTCCACTGCCAATGAAATGCCTTTCTTATTCTCCGTCACATCCAGAAAAGCCTCATCCAAAGAAAGAGGTTCAATAATATCCGTATACTCATGGAAGATTTCATGTATCTGCCGGGAAACTGCTTTATAGACATCCATTCGCCCATGCACAAAAATCAACTGCGGGCAAAGACGTTTCGCCTTTTGGGAGGACATCGCCGAACGGACACCATAACGCCGGGCTTCATAGCTGGCAGCAGCCACAACTCCCCTCTCCTCTGCATGACCTACCGCCAAAGGCTTGCCACGAAGTTCAGGATTATCACGCTGTTCTACTGAGGCGTAAAAAGCATCCATGTCGATATGTAGAATCTTTCTATGAGTCATTGGAAGACATTAGCAGAGCGAAGTTACTACAAAAAGATTAGTGCTGCATGGAAAAATAACAAAAGAAAGAATAGAACGCATAAAAAGGTTATTACCCAATACTGTTCAACACAAAATTATAGCAATGCGGCAACCTTCCGAATGTTTTCGAGACGTTTGGCGAAAGCCTGGTTACGCTTAGCATTAAGCATATCAAAATCAGCCTGCAAACCTGTAAGAATATGCGCAGGAATACCCAATGCAGCTTCAAACAAAAGAGCATATTGAGGGTTTACAGCACGTTTACAGTTAATAATATCATTTACAACAGTATATGACGCCCCCATTCTATCAGCAAGTTTCTTTTGTGATATACCACGAAACTCGATTTCATCTTTGATCAGTTCTCCAGGATGAGTCGGCTCATAAGGGTCGATGTTGTTTGCAATCATTTTAGGATCTATTCCTTTTACTTCAATCATAACGCAATTATTTACAATGGTTTGACAATTCAAGGACATTACATACGGTAATAACAGTTTCGACAGTTTCACTTACAGTAAATTCAATACGATATTGGTCGTTCACACGGATTGACGAAATGTCCGTCTTATTACCTTTCAGGACTTCATAATGCAAAGAGGGCAGCAAAAATAGTTCTTCGATTTTATTTACCCGTTTAAGGTAATCGATTCCTTTTTTATATCTTTTCACTATGTCGGGCTGAAAACGATGCTTCTTGTCATCGCATTTGCCTTTTTCGTAAAGTTGTTGCAAATAGTCCTTATCGAATGTTACTATCATATTTCGTTTCTCGTTTATGTTACAAAGATAGTATTTGTTTTTTCATTATCAACAAAAAAGTTGATTTGCTTCTCATTTAAAAGCAAAATATTTAGAAACCTTATCTTAGAAATGACTCCTTTATAGTAATAATTGACAGATGGAAAGGTTTATTTTAGCAAGAAATTTATTATAAGATACTCCGTCCATTAAAAGCACATCATTCTGTGTATCATAATCATCTGAGAGGATGAGTATCATACTGCGTAATCACCACCTTTACCGGCAAGTCCTTGCCACGCTGGTAATGCCCCTCAAAGAAATAATTGGGAATGCTAAAATGAAAATCAGCAGTTTCGCCTTTCTTAGGATATTTCGCCTTATAACGCATGGTCGCCTCACGGGAAGGGACAAAAGCCTGATAGTAATCGCTGAAACGATAATTCATATAGAACCTCTTTGAATTATAAGCTGTACCTGCCATATCACATAAATCCGTAGTCAGCCCTACATAGCCCAAATCGTATTCTCTTTCAAAATTCACATTAAAAAGAATCTTGCCATTCAAGAGGATGCTACCATCTTTATCCACCTCTGTTATCACGAATTTGTCTATACTAAAGTAATCAGTTCGGCAATCTACCGGAATTTCACGCCCCACTATCTCATCCACTTTCTCGTCACGAAGTGTTTGGGGCAGTTCTTTGTGCAACAAATCCTCTTGTTCTTTCGTGTATTTTCTTCTCTCATCACCACTACTCCTATTGATTCGCAACTGCAACGCATGCGCCTTATTATCATACCGGCACACGATGTCGGGCACCTTGCCGAATGTAGTCTCCGATTCATAATGAGTACACCCCGCCAACAGACACAGGGCAAATCCTCCTACAACTAAAAACGTCTTTGCTTTCATCATAACATAGTATTTTTATATATATCAATTTACAATTCATTCTTCACGTCGCATGGTTTCTTCCACTTGCTTATTCATCTTTTCAAACTCGGTCGGTTCTTTTTCTTCACCGTCACTGTTCACCCCACGCAACCATACAAATATCCCGACAATAAGAGCCAATGAGGCGTAATAGCCCACTGACAACCCAGTCCCAGACGGATAATCTATAACTCGGAGAAACACAAACACATGACAACACAAAGCCATGACAAAAGCTACCCAAAATTCCCAATCGGGCATCTTTCTCTTACGCGTTAACGACACAATGCAAGCATAAAACGCCAAATATGTAACATAAGCCGCATAGCGAATCAATTGGTCATCTCCATCACTGCTGTCGTGATAAAAGTCGTATACCCTACTACCCGTCTTTGTAAACGGTAAAAACGCTAAAAAGAAAACAGCTATTACCAATAAGAGAATACCTATCCTGTTTTCAATAGGGAGTTTGCCTTCATCGGGCAATGTGACATAAGCCAAGCAGAAATAGAATAGCAGCAAAAGAAAAGGAGTCCAGAAACCCGCTCCGCAAAAGCCGTGAGCCTCCATAAAGAAGAAAGACAAATACCCGCAAGACAATACAATTCCCCCCACTATACGCACCACGTTCAAAAATCGGCCGACTAAAAATGCCTCACTCGCCGCAAGCAACACGAAGCCACACAGCATAATGTAGCCAACAAGATGTTTCACTTCAAACGCAACATACAATCCGAATGTATGATATCTGAAAAGTTTCTTAACCGCATCCAAGTCCATCAGTTCATGACCTGTAAATCCTTCATTAAATAGCTTTACCACATTAAATTGGTAAAACAGGTATAAAGCCAGCAATGGCACTCCCACCAAAAGCACCTTATGTCCGATACTTCTTTCTTTTTGTTCCATCATATCTTCTTTTTTATTTTAATTCATGCCAATAAAGATTTATACACTCCACATCCTGATAAGAGTACCGGTCATAATACACCACATACCGATATTCCGTATTTTCATAAATCCAACGATAAAACTGTATCCATTTTCCGGCTCTTGTTTCTTCTGAATATTCAGGTTCCATATCACCAAACGCAGAAACAAGCTCCAACATCACGCTATAAGATGTTTCTTGATTGAAAGATATAGTGGGATGAAAGCGCAATGCTCCCCGCTCTACCGTATATTTCCTGTCATAGTCATTGCAACCGGTCCTACGTGCAATCAATTGAATTATTTCCATTTGTTTTTCTTCGTTTACCCGATTATTACACATACGAGGAATCACCATATAAGAAGCAATAGCTATGAGAGAAAAGAAAAACAATATCATTCTTTTCATACTTGTCTACCAATTTAAATCGCGTACACAATTCCAGCGTTTCAAGTTTCTATCATACTCCAAGAGATATTCTTTTGTCCCCGAAATATCAGCAAATTGAGAAGAATTATACTTATTAATCCGCTTGGCCCAATCTGTAACTTCATAGTGATAGCCCACCAATGCAATCATATAACGAGAAGTATCATAACCTGCCGGTCCGGCACTTATGAAAGAGATACCATCCAAATGAGGATTGGCATAGACATATCGCGCATTATCTTCGTTTACTTCTATAAATTTATCATTATATTTGGGATTTAATTTGCTCCAATAAACACCACCCGGCAATAAGATACCGTCTTTGATAAGTGCTTGGCGCGGGGTTCGTTTCAATTTAAAATTATATGAATCCAAAGCAGAACCAATACTCACTCCAAAAACGAATTTATCAATTTTCGGTTCCAGCCGGATTTGGTTCAAAATCTCACTTTCAGCTGGCATGGGCGGCTTAAAAGTACATCCAACCCAAAGGAATACTCCCAAAAGAGTTAAATAAAAAGGTTTGTTTTTCATAAGACAATCATTAGATCCTCCAGTTCTTTCAGAATCCTAATAATAAAACAAAAAGCGTAGAACTGCGTACCACCATTTGTCATTGAAGGTCCTGAGAAAACCCGAAAACACAAAATGGATGGATAGCAGTCCCACGCCGGAAACCAGCGTAGGAAACATACTATGCCATTCTTGTGTTTTCTTGAAAGTTTCTCAGGTTTTCAATGACAAGAATAAAGCACAACGCTTCTTACAATTTTTTCTCCACTAAAAATAAAGCCACAAACTCTTTTGTGCTTTGGCTGCAAATATATCAAAATATTCTTAGAAGCAAGAATTATATATAAAAAACATACGATACAAAACAAAAGATCCGACTTTACTACATTTCTGTATGTAAAATCGGATCTTTTATTTCCACCAATTCATTGACTACCAATGTTTTTTTGTGGACCTGGAGGGAATCGAACCCTCGTCCAAACGAGGAAATCATAAGCTTTCTACATGCT
>OWJJ01001260.1_pt1 | contig 15178 bp, 10 predicted proteins | sample 1732811 | NCBI WGS metagenome assembly OWJJ01 (sample SAMN05065756, study PRJEB22554) | human gut metagenome | biome: ENVO:2100002; feature: ENVO:00000062; material: ENVO:00002003 | host: Homo sapiens | place: USA
ATAAGAGACAGGTCGATATCCCCCAGACCGGCAGTGTCTTCGGTCACCACTTCCCCGCCGTAAAGATCGTCGGGGACGGAAGTGGCGGGCTTGTATTTAGTATAGATGCCACAACCGCTCAGCGTCAGACTCATGGCAACTAACAGGATGATATTTTTCTTCATTCTTTCTTTTATTTATTAACGTTCACGTTCAGCTTCACTTTTCTCTTTTTCTAAAAGCACTTGTACGTCTGCTTTTTCTTCCATCGGTTTGCGGATTTTCTCCTGCAAGTATTCAAAGATGATGTAGAAGACCGGAACGACAAAGAGCAATGCCACCGTTCCGACAGCCATACCGCCTACGACACCCGTACCCAGCGAACTGTTGCCATTGGCACCCGCACCGGAAGAGAACATCAGTGGAAGCATACCGAAGATCATTGTCAGCACCGTCATCAGGATAGGACGCAGGCGGACCTGTGCGGCAGAGTAGGCCGATTCTACGATGCCCATCCCTTTGCGGCGGCGTTCGATGGCGTACTCCGTAATCAGAATAGCCGTCTTGGCCAGCAAGCCGATCAGCATGATCACACCCGTCTGCAAATAGATGTTATTCTCCAGTCCGAGTATCTTGGCAAACAGGAACGAGCCCATCAATCCGAACGGTACGGAGAAGATAACGGCAAACGGTACGAGGAAACTTTCGTAAAGACAAGCCAGAATCAGATAGATCAGGAAGATACAGATGGCGTAGATGAAAACCGTCTGCGCACCACCGCTGCTTGCTTCTTCGCGTGCCATACCGCCATATTCGTATCCGTAGCCTATCGGAAGCGATTCTGCGGCCACTTCTTCAATCACTTTCTGCACTTCACCCGAAGAGTAACCGTCGGCAGGATTCACATTGGCTGTGATGGTGCTGTAGAGATTGAAACGGTTGGCCGTTTCCGGTCCCAGTACCTGTTTCAGAGTAACGAACTGGCTCACCGGAGCCATTTCCGTACCGTTGCGCACAAACATATTGTTCAATGCCTGCTCGTCCAGACGATATTCGGGCGATGCCTGCATCATTACACGATATACCTTACCGTATTGATTGTAGTTGGAGATATACGCTCCACCGCAATAACTGCCTACCGCATCGAGTACCGCGCTTGGCGAAATTCCTGCACGCTTACATTTGGCGGCATCCACTTCTACCGAGAGCTGCGGGAAGTTGATGGCGTAGGATGTATAAGCCATAGCCACTTCCGGGCGCTGGTTCAAGGCATTGAGGAACTGTGTGGACGCGTCATAGAACGTAGCCAGATCACCGCCTGTCATATCCTGAAGGTTCAGTTCGAGGGAGTTACCCATACCGTATCCCGGAATCATGGCGGGCTGGAAACTGAATATCTGCGCTTCCTTGATGGACTGGAATTGTGCGTTGAGGCGGGAAGCTACGGCATCCGAACCGTGTTCCTTTCCTTTTCGTTCGCTCCAGTCTTTCAGGCGGACAATGATCGTACCGTAAGAAGTTCCCTGACCGGAGATCAGACCGTATCCTGCTACGCGGGCGTAGTGTTCTATTTCGGGCGTATCTTTCAGAATGTTTTCCAGCCGGTCCATTACTTTCGTCGTTTCTTCGAGCGTGCTTCCCGGTGAGATGCTGACATTCACCATGATAACACCCTGGTCTTCCTGCGGCACGAGTCCCGTCTTGGTCGTGCTCATCAGATAAACCAGCAGGACGATGGTAGCAGCCAGTGAAGTCCATACCATCCAGCGATGGCGGATGAAGTACATCACCCCTTTCTTATACTTGCCCAGCACGGCATTGAACGAAGCGTTGTAAGCTGCGCGTACCCGTCCGTTGATACTCTTGGCGCTCTTGGTTCCGTCCGACGGACGCATCATGATGGCGCACAGGGCTGGACACAGGGTCAGAGCCGAGATCATGGAGATACCTACGGCAGTTGCCATCGTGATACCGAATTGGGTATAGAACACGCCCGAAGTACCTCCCATGAAGGTGACGGGAATAAATACGGCCATGAAGACACAGGTACAGGAGACGATAGCCATCGTCACGTCGCCCATCGCATCTTTGGTGGCAAGGTAGGGCGACTTGTATCCGGCATCAAACTTGGACTGCACCGCTTCCACCACCACAATGGCGTCATCCACCACCGTACCGATGGCAAGCACCAGGGCAAACAGGGTCAGGATGTTCAGACTGAATCCCGCAGCTACCAGACAGGCAAACGTACCTACCAGTGACACGATGATGGAGATGGACGGGATGAGCGTACTCTTCAAGTCCTGCAAGAAGAAGTATACCACGAGGATGACCAGAATGATGGCGATAATCAGTGTTTCCACCACGTTGTGTATGGAAGCGAAGAGGAAGTCGTTCGAACTCATCATGGTGACGAACTCTGTTCCTTCCGGAAGGTTTTTCTCCATCCGCTCCATCTGGGCGGTAATTTCTTTATTGACAGCGGTCGCATTGGAACCCGCCGTCTGGAAGATCATATAAAGTACGGCAGGCTGGCTGTCCATCTCACTGCGGAAACTATAAGTCATAGTGCCCAGTTCCACATCCGCCACATCTTTCAGACGGAGTATCGAGCCGTCTTCACGCGAGCGGACAACGGTGTTCTGAAATTCTTCCACGCTCTTCAGTCTTCCGCGATATTTCATCGTGAACTGGAAGACGTTCTGCGAACTCTCGCCCAGTGAGCCGGTAGGGGCTTCTATGTTCTGCTCGCCCAGCACGCCGGTGATGTCCGAAGGCACCAGCCCGTATTGTGCCATCCGTTCCGGTTTCAGCCAGATACGCATACTGTAGGTATCGCCCAGCTCCATGACGTCTCCTACTCCCTCGATACGTTTGATCTGCGGGATGACGTTGATGTCCAGATAATTGGCAAGGAAGGTCTGGTCGTAGCGACCGTCGGTGCAGACCATCGCGCCGATTTGCAGGAAGCTGGTCTGTCGTTTCATCGTGCTTACGCCGACTTTCGTTACTTCGGCGGGCAGCAGTCCCTGTGCTTTGGCTACACGGTTCTGTACGTTGACAGCCGCCATGTCGGGGTCGGTGCCTTGCTTGAAGTAAACCTGTATGATAGCCAGACCTGCATTGGAGGCGCTGGACGTGATATACATCATGTCTTCCACCCCGTTGATGCTCTCTTCCAGCGGCATGATGACGCTGTTCATCACAGCTTCGGCATCGGCGCCCGTATAGCTGGCGGATACATAGACTGTGGGAGGAGCGATGTCGGGATATTGCTCCACCGGCAGGGTGAAGAGTGAGATAAGCCCTATGGCGAGAATCAGCACGGAGATGGAGATAGCCATCACCGGCCGTTTGATAAATATATTTCCTTTCATAATCAGTCTCCTTCTTATTTAACCTGTGTGCCTTCGCGCACCAGTCCAGCGCCTTCCGATACAATTTCGTCACCGGCTTTCAGGCCGTCCAGCACTACATATTCGCGTCCGTCGTTGATTCCGGCTACGGTGATCAGGGTGGAGACTGCTTTGCCATCCACTACCTTATATACAATCGTCTTGTCCTGCATCCGCACGGTGGCTGTCTGGGGGATAGCGATGCAGTTCTTGTAGATGCTTGGCACTACTACCGTGCCCGATGCTCCGCTATGAAGCAGCCGTGATTCGTTGGGGAACACTACGCGTGCCACTACGGTCCCTGTCTGACGGTCGATCACTCCACTGATGGATTCGATGGTACCTTTCTTCTGATAGACTGAGTTGTCGTTCAGAATCAGTTCCACTTCCGGCATATTCTTTAACGCTTCGTCCATGTCGCCGTACTGTCGGGTAAGGGCGAGCAGTTGGTTTTCGGTCATCGAGAAATAGACGTACATATCCGAATTGTCACTGACCGTAGTGAGCGGATAAGGAATGTTGGCGCTTACCAATGCGCCTGCACGATAGGGCAATGCGCCTACAACTCCGTCACTGGGACTTTTCACTTCGGTATAAGAGAGGTTGTTGCGTGCGCTTATTTCCTGAGCTTCAGCCTGTGCCAGTTGTGCCTTGGCGGTGAGATAAGAGTTTTCGGCAGTCTTCAGGCTAAATTCTGAAACGACTTTCTGCGCATACAGTTCCTTGTTGCTCTTGTAAGTCAGTTCGGCGGTGCTTGTAGCGGCGCGGGCCGCTTCCACATTGGCGGTGGCGGTTTTGAGCGCGGCTCTGTAAGGTACTTGGTCAATGATGAAAAGCAACTGTCCCCGACGTACTTTCTGACCTTCGGTCACGCAGAGTTTCTCGATTGTTCCCGACACTTGCGGATATATGTCAATATCCTGTCGCCCGCGTATGGTCGCCGAATAGGAGGAAGAAAGTTCTTTGTCCGTTGGTTCTATCTGCATGACTGCATAAGAAGATTTCACTCCTGCATCCGGTGCCTGCTTGCACGATGCCATCCACACTGTACAACCGACAATTCCTATCAGCCGTATCCATTTTTTGTTCACTGTAATCATACTTACTCTTTTTGTCTTTTATTAAAATCAGAACAAAAGTAGGAGAAAAGAACAAGTCAATGGTGACCGATTTTTCTCTATGAATGTCCTGTTTTCGTTATTTGTATTTGTTGTGGATAACTATTTGCGTATAAACGACATATCAAACAATTATAAAGGAGTTTGGGACATTCTGTTTTCCCTATTATTTACCAACTTTGCAAAAAGTAAAAAAGGAGAGGCTATGGAAAAAGAGAACATTATGACAGTAGATATAGAAGACTTTAAGAAGAGTCAGCATATCCTTGATTATATAGACGATGACTTTGCGATAGTCAACAGTCTGGACGGGATTCCGTATAGTAATGATACGGTCCGGCTGAACTGTTTCCTCATTGCCGTCTGTGTGGAAGGGTGTATTCAGCTGGATATCAACTACCGGACGTATCAGTTGCAGGCGGGCGACTTGCTGCTCGGTCTTCCCAATACACTGATCAGTCGTACGATGCTGAGTCCTAAATATAAGATAAGGCTGGCGGGATTTTCTACCCGTTTTCTGCAACGCATTATTAAAATGGAGAAGAAAACGTGGAATACCGCCGCTCATATTCACAACAATCCGGTGAAGTCTATCAGCGAAGGTGGGGACGAACCTGTTTTCAGGTTCTATCGGGATTTGATTGTGGCGAAGATCAACGATGAACCTCATTATTATCACAAGGAAGTGATGCAACATCTCTTCTCCGCCCTCTTTTGTGAGATGCTGGGGCAGCTTCACAAGGAAATTGATGCTCCCGATAAGGGGGACAGCCCGAAAGAAGGTATCAAACAGGCGGATTATACCCTGCGGAAATTCGTGGAGCTATTATCGAAGGACAAGGGTATGCACCGTTCTGTGAGTTATTATGCGGATGCGCTTTGCTACACTCCGAAGCATTTTTCGAAAGTCATCAAGCAAGCGTGTGGCAGGACTCCGTTGGATTTGATCAATGAAACGACGATAGAACATATCAAGTACCGGCTGAAACGTTCGGACAAGTCCGTTAAGGAAATAGCGGAAGAGTTCAATTTCCCCAACCAGTCCTTTTTCGGGAAGTACGTAAAGATGCATTTGGGGACTTCACCGGCTAATTATCGGAATCGCAAGAATGAGTGAGACGAAGAATCTCTTGGAAAGCCTTCAGGTAGCGTTCGCTGACTGTCTCCATATTGATCTTTTCCCGGATCATCCGTTCCGACTCTTTTCCCATCTCCTTGCAACGTTCGGGAGATTCGAACATCTCTCTGATTCTATCTGCCAGGCTATCGGCGTCTCCGTCTTTGAAGAAATAGCCGTTCTTGCCTTCCATGACCAGGTCGCGTTCCGTACTGTCGCATACGGCACAAAGGACGGGCATACCATACGTCATGGCATCGTTGATCGAAAGCCCTCCCATGCCGGCAAGCACATAGATACTCGATTCGTTCATATAGGCGCCCAGCGTTTTCGGGTCATAGACGGCTCCGATAAAGCGGATGCTGTCTGTCAGTTGCAGGTCGTTTGCCTGTTGTCTGAGGTTGTCCAGTTCCGGTCCGTCTCCTACGATCACCAGTTCCGCTTCCGGATAGTCGGCGGCTACCTTCCGGAAAGCCTCTATCAATAAATCTACCCGTTTCCATTTTACGAGCCGTCCGATGTGCAGCAGTCGACGGTCGCACGGGGGAAGGATGGAGGGGGAAGCCAGTACGGATTCTTTTTCTTTGAGAAGTGCTTCCGTATCGGTCGAGTTGTAGGTGACGTGTATCTGCTCCTTCCTTACTCCGTAAGAGGGGAGGATGTCGTAGGCGGCTGTCGAGTAGTTCAGCGTTCCGGCGGCTTGGGCGTAGCAGTACTTCCGTATCCTTGCCGTTATCCATTGGCGCAGATAGAATCCGGTCCCCTTGCTGAGCAGGCGCATACCTTCGTCGTGCATCGGATTGGCTTTGAAATATTCCTTGATCTTTCCGTAGGGAGGAGTCTGGAAGGGGATTTCACGAATCACCAGCTTGGCGTTGCAGGACTTCATAGCCTTTCTCAGTGCGGGCTGGAAGAATACTTGCAGGAAGTAGGGCCATCCTACTACCACTATATCCGGTTTTTCTTCCGCAATGATTTCGGGAAGGGCGGGGAAAGCGCTTTTTCCGTAGAACATCTTCTTCTCCGGTGTAGTCAGATGCTTGTAGATTCCTCCTTCTACCATTTTCACCCCTTTGCCGATGGTCGTATTCCCTTTCTTTGGACTGACAACGGTTATTTCTACTCCTTTTGCCTGTAGCCTGTTGAGCATGGCATTCAGGTAGTGGGGGATTCCTCCGAATGTAAAAAGTACTTTCATTGTATATGCTTGCTGATTTGATTAAAACATGTGATTAGTTTCTCCACTTCATGTTCGTGGGCGTACCGGGCGAAAGCCTGAATGTCCATCCTTGTTTCGGTACACAGCGAGCGGATAGCTGCACTGCATTCTCCGGCGTTGTCTTCTCCGGTGGTTTGGCCTGTTCCGTACTGTTCTACCCTCCGGCCCATGCAGAGGCCGCGGCTGACTATGACCGGTTTGCGGAAGGCGGCAGCTTTGGTCAGGAGGTTGCTGCTGCCGGTGAACTGCTTGTATGCGGCAAAAATAAGGTCGCTCTCCGCTATCAGGGCATTGAAACAGCTTTCATCGGGAATCTTCTCCAATGAGAACAGACAGTTATTCCTTGACTCCCCAAACGCTCGCAGGTCGTTTTCCTGTTGTGCGGTGAGAGATGATTTCCCCGCAATGAGGAAGAAATATTCATCCTTTGGCAATAAAGGGATACTCTCTAACAGTAACTTTATCCCTTTGCGGAAATTGATGGAACCGAGCAGGGATATCACCTTCCTTCCTTTGGCTTTCTCCTTCAGTTTCTGCAGCAACGGGTAGTTTGTGGCGGGAGCCGAAAGATCGGCAAAGTCGGGAAACAGCAGAATATGGTACTGAAATGTTTTCAGGTCTTTCGCTGAATATTCGTTCAGTATGCCTACTCCTACGCAGTTTTTGCTTCGCAGGAAAGGGCGGGTGTCGGGCATCCCTCGGTGGTAAGGCGGCAGGGCGGACTGAACCAGCAGGCCGCTCCACTGATAGGGCAGCAGAAGATTGAACAGCCATAGGGGAGCCAATGTGGGCAGCATATCGTCAAGGCAGGCGAAGAAGACCAGATCGGGATTCAGCCGTTGAAGACTCCGGCGCAGCCTGTACAGATTTCGCAGCCGAATCACTGCATTGCGCAGTACAACCAGCTTTTTCTGCAACGGTTTTCCGGCAGGGAGCGGCAGCAGCGGAAGCGCTGAGACAGGCTGAAAGGCAACGGTCTCCTGTACACCTTTCCCGTCGGGAGCGATGAGCGACGTTTCGTGCCCCATGCCCGCCCATGTCTGAGCAAACTGTTTATAATACGTTTCCCGATGGCCTGATACTGAACAATCTATGACTGTAACTTTCATGATTCCGATGCTTTTGGGGGCTTGGACATTTCTAATGCTTCTGAATAAACTTGCCGTAACTTCTGCCCTGCCAACTGAAAGTCGAAGCGACTGACGATAGACTGGCGGATTTTCTCTTTGTCGAACGACTCGTAGGTGGTCGTACAATGTTTTCATCTTAGCGGCGAGCGCATCCACATTTCCCGGTCGGATGAGGAAGCCGCTTTCGGGAGTGATGATGTCCTCCGGTCCTCCGCATACGGTGCCGATAGCGGGCAAGCCTGTTGCCATTGCTTCGATGAATACGATGCCAAATGTCTCCGCAAAGGAGGCCAGTACAAAAGCATCGCAAGTACCCAGCAACCCGGACAATTCTTCCCGTGACAGGCGGCCGGTCAGTTTTACCTGCTCTTGCAGGTGGAGAGACTGAATCTGCTCTTTGAGTGACTGCATTTCTTCTCCGTCTCCGGCAATGATCAAAGAGACATGCGGCATATCCTTGAATGCCCAGTGAAAAGCAGTCAGCAAATCCCAGAATCCTTTGCGCTTATTCAGGTTTCCGATGCTGATGAAAGTGAAATGTTTCTCTTTCTCCGTCCGGTGAGGGCTGAATGCAAAGGTGTTCGTATCTACAAAGTTCGGTATGACGGTCACTTTATCCGGGTCGCTGACGTATGCGCACAGGCTCCGTTTCAGTTTCGTGCCGACACAGATGATCTTGCGTGCCTCGCTGTATGCCTTCTTTAGTATCACTGCCTGCGACGGTGTCGTCTGATTGCCGTTGATGGAAGAGGCGTGCTCTGTGATGACATAGGGAATCTTATACCATTTATAAACCAGTCGTGCGGCATACCCTGCCCATGTGCCGAAGTGCGCATGAATCAGGTCGGGGCGACCGTAAGTGCGGATATACTTCCGTATTAACAAGACGGTCAGCAGAGACCAGATGATTCCTCCCGCGCGGGTGCTTAGTTTCGGGTTCCATGCGTGCATGCGCATGGTGACGAAACTGCCGTTATCTTCTGCTGATATCTGAAAATGACTCTCTTTGCGGAACCGTTTCCATGTGAAGTTCTTCAGAGGCCTTTGCTCCGTGAAGGCAAGTCCTGTCCGGCAGCCTGATTTAGCCAGTTGCATAGCCTGCTCGAAGAACATATATCCCCGGTGCGGGGAGGAGTCCTTCTCAGGATAGTACATTGGAAGTATCAGTATATGCATTTGTCTTTTATTTTTAGAAGAAGAATGGTGATGAAATCGCGGATACGTTTCCCGAAAGTAACGGTCGGCACACCGGTGTAGGCGGAGGCTTTCTTGCGGAAGGCCTCTTCGTCATCGAAAGTGGGGTGGTTCACAAAGTGTTTGTACAGCAGATACAATCCTCTTTTTTTCTCGTAAGGAAGATGCCATACCGCTAGTTGCTCGTCTCCTTTTTCTACCGTATTGTATTTGGGGTAGGTCCAGAGGCGTTTGACGTATTGATTGGCGATATTGTTGTGGATGTTGAGCCTCGTAGCCACTACGCTCAGGAAGTGGGCTTCTTCGTTCAGTTTGGGCTGATTGGCGGCAAAACGTTCCAGATTATAATTCCATAAAGTAGGATATGCTTCGTTGATTCGTGCCACTACATCACCACGCAGCGAGATAAATTCTCCCCCGTAATAATGGACAAGCTCTGTTCTTGTGACTCCGTTTTTCGTATCTTGCTGCTCTGCTTCTTCCTTTTCCGCTCCTGTTTTCTTCGTTGCCTCCTTCTCTTTTTCTCTCTTCTCTTTTTCTACGTAACAGTCATTATAGATATCTGTCATCTCCTTTAGTGTGATTCCGTTCACGCTGAGGTCCGGTCGGTCGGATGCATCGTACAGGGCGGAGCCGTATTTCCGTGTGTCGCTGAACAGTTGCTCCAACGGACGCATACAGAGACAGTCCGCATCGCAGATGAGCAACGTATCGTCCGCCTGCATCCTTTTCTCCATATAGCGCAGGATATCATACAGGTAGAATTGATTTCTCCATGCCCCGTACCATCCTTTGGGAGGGATGCAGAGATAAGGCAGGGTAACAGTCTCAATCCGTAACTCTTTGAATAATCGTTCCAGATAATCGGGAAACTGATCCAGATTGCTGAAGAAAAGCAACTTGTCATCCGGATGATAATGCCTGAAAGTGGTAAAGAACGGCACTTGTATCTGCATATAAATGGAATGGACGAGGGCGGAATCTCCCCGTTTGCCTGCCTGCGGATAGAAACTGGCATCTTCTTTGGATTCCTTGTAGAACCAGGTCGCTATGTAATTGGTAGGTGTCGTCATGATATCTTTTTCTTTTTAATGAACTGAATACATTCCTTGAAAATGACTGATTGCATTTTCCACAAAACAAGTGCATATAGAGAAGCCACGAAAAACACTTTGATGGTAAGTGACAAATACAGATTAGTGATGCCCGACGTTATGTAATGGGCTGCGATTGTCAGCGAAGCTGCCAGCAGAAAATAAGGAGCGATATCTTTCAGTATGCTGAACAGCGTCAGCGGAATCTCTCTCCGGGCAAAGCAGTACCAGACAAACAGCCACCCGATATTGATAGCGACAAACAGATAAATCATGGTGGTGATGCCGTATGGATAACTGATACAGGCAGTGATCAGCTGCAACACGCTCAGTGCGATACTGTTGAACATAAAGATGGAAGACCGCCCGCGGCTGACCAGCAATAAGGAGAACAGATTATTGATCGGGATAAAGGCTCCCCATATACAAAGTAATTGCATGATCCGTGCGGAAGCGAGCCACTTGTCCGTGATGGCAATCAGAATGAACTCTCTGGAAATGAGGCTGAGCCCGAACATGGCAGGGAAAGAAATAAAAGCCGTGAAACGCAGCATTTTATGAAACACGGCCGCCTGACGCTGCGGGTCATTAGCCACACTTGCCAGTACGGGCTGGGTGACTCCGTTGATCATTCCGGTGATGAGGGCGTGTCCCTTATTGTTCCAGTTGTTGGCCTGGCTGAAGTCTCCGACTTCCTGTTTGGTATAGAATTTACCCAGTAGGACGGAGAATAGGTTTTGGTTGATGATAATAAAGACTTGTGTAATCAGCATTTTACTGCTGAATCCGAACATCTCCCTGATGGGAGAAAAATCAATGCGGAAGCTGGGCTTCCAGTGGGCAAAGTACCAGTTGAGTGCCGTGCCTATGACGACAAAGGTCATTGTCTGTATAGCCAGACCCCAATAGGCAAATCCGTTTGCGGCAAGAATAATCCCCACAATACCGGATAGAAACAGGCTTGAAAGAGAAATGATGGTATTCTCCTTCACTTTGAGATTACGGAAAAGAAGAGCTCGTGGAGCTATCCCGAAACTGGCTATAAAGAAACTGAGGAAAGAGAAACGGGCAAGCGACGTTAACTCCGGAGTATCGTAAAATTTAGCAATCAGCGGAGCCGAAGAATAGAGCAAAATATAAAGAACAGCACTAAAAGAGATACTGAACCAGAATACAGCGTTATAGTCTTTATCGCTGACTTTCTCACGATTGGCGAGTGCTGCGACAAATCCGCTTTCCTGTAGGGCGGAAGCAATGGCCGGAAAGATAGCCAGCATACCGATCATACCGTAATCGGCAGGGTCCAGTAATCTTCCTAACACTACTCCGAAAAGAAGTCCTAACAGCTGTTGCACACTGCTGCTGAGCCCTCCCCAAAATAGCCCTTTTGCTGTTTTTTGTTTCAGTGACTGTTCTTCACTCATATTATTATACCATATTTCACTTTCTGAATCCTATTGGATTACGTGGCTTATCCGCTATTGCTTTTTGCGCTTGCAGTTCGGCCAGTGTTTGATTGATCAGCTCCAATTGTGTGCGGGTATCCTCATTAATATCATTATAATCGGTGAAGGCCTCTTCGATATAATTTTTCAGTTCTTCCATCTGATTTTCTAACTGGCCGACTCTATCTACAGGAAATTTGGCAATTAGTTGCCGTATGGCAACAAATGCACGTACAATCAGAACACTGGTCTGTATGGCAATATCACTTCGGAGTATACTGGAGAGCATTACAACACCGTGTTCGGTAAATGCTAGTGGAAGAGCAGATTTCGGACGTTTGGCACGGGATGTCATCACAAATTGTGATGACATATCTTCCCATTCCTCATTTGTTAGTTGAAACATAAAGTCTTCGGGAAAGCGGCTCTGATTCCGCTTTACCGATTGATTTAAGATACGTGTCTCAACTTGGTACATTTCGGCCAAATCAAAATCCAGCATTACTTTCTGCCCTCGGACTTCATATATCTTACTCTGTATTAATGTGAGTGTAATATCCATTAGCTTATCACTTATTTTACTTCGCTGCCCGGCTTCACCTCTTTCTGAGGCATGATAACTGCCAGACTACCGTCGTTGTTTTCGGCACTCAGAATCATGCCTTCGCTGACGATACCTTTCAGCTTGCGCGGTGCGAGATTGGCGATAAAGCAAACCTGCTTGCCTACCAGTTCTTCCGGCTGGTAGTGCTTTGCGATGCCCGATACGATGGTACGTGTTTCCAGTCCGTCGTCAATCTTGAATTGCAGCAGCTTGTCGGCTTTCGGCACTTTCTGACATTCAAGGATGGTACCAACACGGATATCGAGTTTCGTGAAATCATCAAATTCGATGTTCGGACGAATCGGGTTTGCCTTATAGTTGGCTTCTTCGTTGGCCTTCTTCGTGTCGAGCAACTTCTGTACCTGTGCCTCGATTACGCTGTCTTCTATTTTTTCGAACAGCAGTTCCGGCTTGTTCAGCTGATGTCCTACCGGGAGCAGATCGTTCCTTCCCAGTTCCGACCATTCGAAGCTTTCCATGTTCAGCATCTTGCGGAGTTTCTCCGAGCTGAAAGGCAGGAACGGTTCGAAAGCGATGGCAAGGTTGGCAACCAGTTGCAGAGAGATGTTCAGGATGGTGCCTACGCGTTCCATATCGGTCTTTGCCAGTTTCCAGGGTTCGGTGTCGGCAAGGTATTTGTTGCCGATGCGTGCCAGGTTCATCGCCTCTTTCTGCGCGTCGCGGAATTTGAATACGTCGAGCAGCTTTTCTACTTCTGCCTTTACGTCGGCAAATTCTTTCAGGGTTTCTTTGTCGTAATCCGTCAGTTCTGCGCAGGCGGGTACTTTGCTGTCGAAGTATTTCTGAGTCAGCACCATTGCACGGTTCACGAAGTTGCCGTATACGGCTACCAGCTCATTGTTGTTGCGTGCCTGGAAGTCTTTCCAGGTAAAGTCGTTGTCCTTCGTTTCCGGAGCATTGGCGGTCAGTACGTAGCGGAGTACGTCCTGTTTGCCGGGGAAGTCTTCCAGATATTCGTGCAGCCATACCGCCCAGTTGCGGGAAGTCGAAATCTTGTCTCCTTCCAGATTCAGGAATTCGTTGCTCGGCACGTTGTCCGGCAGGATATAGCTTCCTTCCGCTTTCAGCATGGCGGGGAATACGATGCAGTGGAATACGATATTGTCCTTTCCGATGAAGTGGAGCAGACGCGTTTCGGGGTCTTTCCACCATGTCTCCCAACTGTCGGGAAGCAATTCCTTGGTATTGGAGATGTATCCGATAGGAGCATCGAACCATACGTACAGCACCTTTCCTTCCGCACCTTCTACGGGCACAGGGATACCCCAGTCGAGGTCACGGCTGACGGCACGCGGCTGCAATCCCATGTCGAGCCAGCTCTTGCACTGTCCGTATACGTTGGGGCGCCATTCCTTGTGGTCTTCCAGAATCCATTGGCGCAACCATCCTTCGTGTTTGTCGAGGGGAAGATACCAGTGCTTGGTCTCCTTCATCACAGGTTTGCTGCCGCTGATGGCGCTCTTCGGGTTGATCAGATCGGTGGGCGACAGGGATGTTCCGCATTTCTCGCATTGGTCACCGTAGGCACCTTCCGAATGGCAGTGAGGACACTCACCGGTGATGTAGCGGTCGGCGAGGAATGTTTTCGCTTCTTCGTCATAGTATTGTTCGGATGTTTTTTCGATAAACTCTCCTTTGTTGTATAGCGTCTTAAAGAAATCTGAAGCCAGCTCATGATGCGTCTTCGAAGTGGTGCGGCTGTATACATCGAACGAAACACCGAATTCTTCGAACGATTTCTTGATCAGATAGTGGTAACGGTCTACTACATCCTGCGGAGTGACTCCTTCTTTCTTTGCACGAATCGTGATAGGTACTCCGTGTTCGTCCGAACCTCCGATAAACAATACATCTTCTTTCTTCAGTCGCAGATAGCGCACATAGATATCTGCCGGTACATATACGCCGGCCAGGTGACCGATGTGTACAGGTCCGTTCGCATACGGCAGTGCCGATGTGACGGTGGTTCTCTTGAATTTCTTTTCCATTGATATAGAGTGATTTTATGATTTTACTGCTTGCAATGTGCAAAGATACGGTTTGCAACGTGCAAAGATAATGCTTTCCACAGATTTCAGGAAGAAATGTGACAGGAAATCTGTGGAAAAGGCTTGTTTAGCCTGTGCCGTTTTTACATCATCATGTGTCTGCGGATGGAGAATTTCACAATTGCCATTGCGTTGATGGTGTCGAATGGAATATCCATCGGGTCGTGGTGCGTATTGTAGCTAACCAGCTTGAGGTACCCTTCCCTATCTGAATGGTTCACATACTTTACTGCCAGATACTCGTCTCCTTCGATGGTAAACGAAACGAGATACATCTCGCCGTAAATAAGGTTATTGAAACTATTAATCTCCTTAAATCCTATGATATCACCCGACTTCAGAATGGGATACATGCTGTCGCCACTGATGTAGACCGCTCCGTCACATAGGGGAATGCTTGGGATCTGTATCTTTCCTACTGTATATTGCTGCTTGTTGGTGAGCATTGTTTTCAGGTTAGCAGCTGCTGTGATGTCGTATAGTGTCACGCTCCGGTCATCTATTGCTTCTACCGTTTTGGGATTGTGAATGATCTGCACTTCTCCTTTTGCCAGTTCGCTTTCACAGAATTTTGCCGGATGCTTGGGGCTGCCCTTTCCTAATAACAGCCAATTGAGATCTACGTCTCTCATTTTGTTGAGCAGCAGATGAAAGTCAATCCGGTTTCTGGCGCCCCAGTTAGATACTGTTGCGCGTGAAACGCCTAGGTAGCTTGCTAACTCACTGTCGTTTTTGAAATTAAGTGCCTGTTTGGCACGCTTTACGATTCCCGTAACATCCAGAAATGCTGTCTCTTATACACATCTCCGAGCCC
>OWJJ01001284.1_pt1 | contig 15019 bp, 9 predicted proteins | sample 1732811 | NCBI WGS metagenome assembly OWJJ01 (sample SAMN05065756, study PRJEB22554) | human gut metagenome | biome: ENVO:2100002; feature: ENVO:00000062; material: ENVO:00002003 | host: Homo sapiens | place: USA
TCTCGTGGGCTCGGAGATGTGTATAAGAGACAGGAGTAATTGTATCGAACGAGCCGACTGTAGCTGTTAAATCAACAGCATCTAATGAGATGGTGAATATATATGTATATTGCTTATTTATATCCCATTTGCTATTAGCGGCTAAAGTAATCGTTTTAGTATTAGGTATTGTAAGTTCGGGATTTGTATAAACAAGATTATAAGTGATTTCAATAGCTTTGTTCGCTACATCTTGAGGAATCATTAGTAACGAGTTCCCTATTGGGGTTGCAGTATTATTTGATATTGTTGTACTAGTGTTTAAAGCTGTATAATTTTGTGTTCCTGAGCTACTCCAGCTTCCAACTGCTAAAGTGGAGGGAATTGTAAATGTTCCAGTGTTATTAATATCCTTAATCGTCACGTTAGTAATGTTGATCGTTACACCTGCATAGGAAGAAGCACCGAGTTGTGCTTTAAACAGAACTCTTGAAAGTCCGTGCTGGAATACAAAAGGAACGCTTGTGGCATCTGTTGTGGTGTTTGTAATTCCATTGATTGCTGTTCCATTTTTATCATCTTTAGTGGCAGCCTTAACTGTTGACCACATGAAATCAACCTGTTTTGTAGCATCACTCTCCACAGTAAAAGGAATTGCTGTTGCACCATCAGCTATTGTAGGGGCAGTTGTCAAATTCGGATAATAAGCTACAAATGAAACAGGGTTACCTTCTGGCCAATATTTCGTGTTGGTATAGGTCCAAGTGGAGCCATCTGTTGTACTAATAGTCTCATTACTCATGAAGTTTGCTTCGAAAGTTCCATCGCCATAATATGCTGACACTCCGAATTTATCATCCTTAGCAAAGGCTGATTTATCTAAAGCCTTCGTCTGTTTCCCCACATAAGTCCCGAAAGTAATCGCATTATCACTCTTAGACACTAATGTATCAATTTCATCTTCGCTTGAGCAGCCAGCCAATACTACTAGGCTTAATGCTGCAATGAATAAATTTGTCTTCATAACGCTTAGTCTTTTAATGTTGTTTTATGTTGTTACTATTTATTATTCTATATCTATGCGGGGAGCACAATATCTACTTCATCTCCCCAATTGTCTATACTTGCGTCGAATCCTCCTTCGCCGCCATTAGTTGCCGGCTTTACGTTTGGCAATTCCAGCGGAATATCCTCGGGAGTTTCCTCCTCGTCCGGATCGGCTCCGGTACCCAACACCACTTTCACCTCTTTCGTCTCATTATTGATCGCGGCACGTGGAGCTATATCATATTGCTTCGTAATGACCGTCTTGTTATCGACCAATAAGATGGAGAGCGTAAGCAAATTACTGATCTCGTCCGTGGCCTTCGATGTGACGTTTGGTCTGCCGAGTGTCAAGTAAGAGCCGGATAAGATACCATCGGTCGTTGAGTTCTCGTGAAAGGTCTTTTCCGAGAAGTCCACGAGTTGCGTCGCTACGCTACTTCCGGTCTTTCTATCCGCTATCCAATATGTATCCGCCATCCCTTTAATCGATCCCCTCGCAGTCCGCATGTTGTGCAATCCTTTTATCTCTAAGGACAGATGGGTCGTGAAGATTACCTTCTCGGGCCGGCAAGCCAAGGAAAACTCCTTTCCCTCCTTAAGGTTCGCCCGTACCATCTCTTGCGTCACCTCAAAACCCTCCAATGTAGCTACCGCTAAAGGTTCCGGATCGTAGATCAGCCGCTCTCCCTCGGTGGGCGTGTACCAATCGCTATCCGTCGTCTTCATCACGATCCGCAGGGTGCTGTATTGATCTTGACCCTCGATCGTGAGATAACTGTATTCTTCGGCCGCTTGGTTAAATACCACTACGTTATAGATCCCTTTCCTCAATCGCACCTCGTCGCCCGTCACCGTGTTGGTAAGGAAACGGCTTGGCTCCCCTCCATCGACCGGGTAAAAGAGCGCGGTCATACCATCCGGGTCGATACCGCAAGGACCCCAATCTATGTCGAGGCGCACTGCGCAACGGTCTACATACTCGCCGATCATAGTCTCTTTCGAGCATCCCGCCAATCCCATGACAAGCGAGATCAAGATGATAAATAACCGGCTCTCTCTCATCGGATACTCGTTTTCTTTAGCCCGTTGATATTGTTTGCGATCCCTTTCCTTTCATTGCTTAGATTCAAGGAACTGTCCTTCGATAGGAAAAACGGCGACAAGGTCAATTCCTTATGCTTCTCCGTGTCCCCCTCAACCTCTACCGAACGGATCGTGGCGACATATAACGGGATCACCTCGTCTTGACATGCCTCCAGATCCTTTAGAGAGGAGATATATGCTTCCGCTTCCTCGAACTTCGACATATTACGAAAACCTATGTTTTTCGCGTCGTAATTGAAAACCAATACATTATATTTATCCGGTGGTAAGAACAGGGTGATGCCATTGGCGTTCCCATCCGTCTGTATCATCGGCCCGCCCTCCGACGGGTAGATACAATAGCGAAGTTTCTCCGGTACCGGGGAAACTGCTACCACGCTATCCCAACGAAGGGTGCAAGTGATGTAGCCCGTGCCTCTTTTCTCCGGTTCCTCGGATCTCTCGCAACTACATTCCAGCACCATGCCGATAATGAATAAAACCGCAATAGAGATCTTTAAGATAATACTTGTCTTATTGTACCTATACATTTTATTTATCTTTGAAAATCAATTATGATTGATCTTCTGGACGCAAATGTATAGGGAATGCTAAAGGGGAGAATTGTTATTTTTGTCCAAAGAGTTGCAAAAGTTGAGAGATTTAAAAAAAATCATTGAATATTATGTATTTTCATCCTTTAGAGAACGGACAGAGCGGGGAGATTGGCCGAAATTAGCCCTGCAGAAGTGCGAGAAGTTGGAAAGCGACTCAAAGCCATACTTGTAGCAAATCTCGGATATGGAAAGCTCTGTCATGATAAGGTCGTTATGAATGTCTTGGCATTTGCGTTTCAGCATCCATTGATAAGCGGGCTCTCCGAACGTATCCTTGAAGATACGGCGGAAGGTGGGTACGCTGTAGCCTCCCAATTGGGCGAAGGTCTCCACGTCTTTTGCCTTTTGGTAGTTCTGCATCACGAAATACTGGAAACTGTGGCTATACCGGTAAACCGGGGCGTAAAAGGCGGCTAGCTCCTTGATGGGGTAGTAGCAGTTCAGCAAGTAGACCATCTCCGAGCGTTTGGCTTGCATCAGTCCGGAGCATCTTAAATCATCGTTGAGGTAAAGCTTCATGCCCTCGATGAAGAGTTGTATCGGCGGGACCATCGTCATTACGATGGGCTGCTGGCGTTCGTTCTCCACGATGGAGATGCCTTTGTTGAAACGATTGTCGCATATGTTTTGCGGACGCTCGAAGAGATAGATGATACATTCGGTGTAGTCGAGTACCTTGCATTCCACTTTCGAGCCGATCGGTTGCAACACGAACTGTCCGCCCCGGAACGTAGTGTCCGGGTGCTCCTCGCTGTTCAGCCAGATCTCTCCCTTGACTAGGAAAAAGACCATGTTCTGCATGCATCTTGTCTGAGGGATCACGTACCCTTTCGGATAAAGACGATACTTGAATATGTCCCTCTGGTAGAAACTACAAGAGGAACAGTCGGTATATTTGGTGCAGCGATGGTCGGTTAACATATATTGTTGTCTTTATAATTTTACTTTCTTTGTCTTGCCCTCGCTCTCGTTGTGAAAGCGATCTACGGCGGTCACTACATAGCGATATTTTACCTTTCCTTTCTCGTAAGGCATCAAGTAGCCGGTTTCCCGGGTGATAGCCACGATCTTCGAGGGATCGCTCGTGTCTATTGGCTCTTTGTCGTTAAAGCGATAAACCACGAAATAAGAGGCTAGCTCCGGATTCGTGGGGCTTTGCTCCGCTTGCCAATGTAACAAGAAGCCTTTAGGTGTCCATTCGGTCTTTAGCTTGCTTACGTCTTTTGGCGGACGGTTATGCATATGGGTATAGGCCGGGATAAGGGCCGGGTAACGGTGGTAGTTCCGTTTCAGGCTGTCGGCTACGCCCTTGTTGTTCCATAGAATCTCATTGGCGGGCCAGAAACAATTGCCGCTCACGTGAGGCAAGGCACGCTCGTAACGCATCTTGCGGGTTAATTGGTCCGCTTTCATGGTGCGGGCCACGTCTTGCCCGATATATAAATGACCTCCGTTGGCGTTTTTGTCCCACCATTTGATAAGCGTGATGTAATCCGCCGCCGGGTGTCCGATCTCCCAATAGATCTGGGGGATGTTATAATCGATCCAACCTTGCTGTACCCAATAGGTGATATCGGCGTAGAGGTCGTCGTAGTTTTGCAGACCGTTGGTATTGCTACCCGATCCGTCTGCGGTGCTTTTCTTGTTGCGGTAGATGCCGAAGGGACTGATACCGAAGCGTACCCAAGGCTTGGTGAGCAGGATGGTACGTTTCAATTCCCGGATCAGGGTATTCACGTTCTCCCGGCGCCAATCGTTCCTTTGCGCCTCGCTGTATCCTTTTCGCAAGCCGTATTTCCGGAAGCTGTTATCATCCGGGAAAGGCATACCCGCCGCGGGATAGGGATAGAAATAATCGTCCATATGTATAGCGTCCACGTCGTAACGGCCGACGATATCACGCACTACCCGGCAGATAAACTGACGGCTTTCCGGCAATCCCGGGTCGAAAAGGATTTGTTTATTATAGGTGACAAACCATTCGGGATGCTTATGATAGATGTGGGAATCGGCGAAACGGGTGTTTCCCGCCGTGCTCGCCCGGTAAGGATTCAACCAAGCGTGAAACTCCATGTTCCGTTTATGGCATTCTTGGATCAGGAAGGCCATCGGGTCGAACTCACCTGCCGGGGCTACGCCTTGCTCTCCGGTGAAGAAGCGGCTCCACGGCTCGATATCGGATTTATAGAAAGCGTCCGCCTCGGGGCGCACCTGAAAGATGATGGCGTTGATGCCGCATGCTTGCAGGTAATTAAGCTTGCGGATGAAGTCTTTTTTCATCCGGGCGGGAGTCATATCCTTGTATTCGCCTTGAAAAGCGGTCTGTATCCATGCTCCCCTAAACTCTCGCTTGGCCTCCTTGCCCGTACTCGTAGCCGGACGAGGCTTCTCGCGAACCGTAGAACATGAGGTTATCGCACAAAAGAGAATCGCTACTAAGAAGCGAAAATATTTAATATACATGGGTGCCTTGCTGTGTTTGTCTATGAAATTTTCAACAAATGTAGAAGATTCCCTGTAAATATGAAATATTTCACCCTTGTTATTTTATTTACTTGGCAGTAGAGACGAGGCACACCCTGTCTAACTGTGTGAATTAGTTCGATGAAGATAAGGCAGAATCGGTTAGTTTTGGCTATCTTTGCGTTAAAGAAAAAGATAAAGGTAATATGTCTGAGAGCAATTCGATTTTCATCAAGGGGGCACGTGTCAACAACTTGAAAAATATAGATGTAGAGATTCCGAGGGACAAGCTGGTGGTGATAACCGGGCTGTCGGGGAGTGGAAAATCATCGTTGGCGTTCGATACCCTTTATGCGGAGGGACAGCGTCGGTATGTAGAGAGTTTATCCGCTTACGCCCGCCAGTTCTTGGGGAGGATGAGTAAGCCGGAATGCGACTATATTAAGGGAATACCGCCGGCTATCGCTATCGAGCAGAAGGTGAATACCCGTAATCCGCGTTCCACGGTCGGTACATCTACCGAGATTTATGAGTATTTACGCTTGTTATATGCTCGCGTCGGGAAGACGATATCGCCGGTTTCCGGCACCGAGGTGAAAAAACATCAGGTGAGCGATATTGTCAAGGAGGTCATGCGATACCCCGAGGGGACTCGTTTTGCCGTATTCGCCCCGGTTGTCTTGCCGGAAGGCCGGGATATGAAGGAACAGCTGGAGATCTTGCGGAAAGAAGGATATGCCCGTCTGTCGGTGAATGATACGGTATATCGTATCTCGGAGGTACTGGCCAGCGAGGAGTTACTGTCTTACCCGATCGAGTTGTTGGTGGACCGCCTGACGGTATCGGACGATAAGACCTTGAAAAGCCGTTTGGCGGATTCGGCCGAGACCGCTTTCTTTGAGGGCCATGGTACCTGTTTGATCCGTATTTATACGGAGGAAGGGGTAGTCGTGAAGGAATTCTCGAAGAAGTTTGAGGCGGATGGCATGATATTCGAGGAGCCTACCGATATGATGTTTAGCTTTAATAATCCGTTGGGCGCTTGTCCGACTTGTGAGGGGTTCGGTAAGGTGCTGGGCATCGATGAGAATCTGGTGGTGCCCGATAAAAGTTTGTCTGTCTACCAAGGAGCCGTGGTTTGCTGGAAAGGTGAGGTGATGGGGGAATGGCTGAAAGACTTTATCGTGAAGAGCGAGAAATATAACTTCCCGATCCACCGTCCGTATTACGACCTGACACAGAAAGAGAAGGATCTGTTGTGGCATGGGGCGAGAGGCTTACACGGTATCGACGATTTCTTTAAGTTCGTGGAAGAGAATCTTTATAAGATACAATACCGGGTGATGCAAGCCCGCTATCGGGGAAAGACGACTTGCCCGGTTTGTAAGGGGAGCCGCTTGAGACCGGAAGCGCTGTATGTGCAAGTGGGCGGTAAGAATATCGCCGAGCTGGTGACGATGCCGGTTTCGGAGGCAAAGGCTTTCTTTGATCAACTGGAACTGGACGAGACGGATGCGGCGATCGCTAAACGTTTGCTCACGGAAATCAATAATCGCTTGCAATTCCTGTTGGATGTGGGGTTGGGTTATCTGGCTTTAGATCGCCTCTCGGCCTCTTTATCCGGAGGAGAGAGCCAACGTATCAATCTGGCTACCTCGTTGGGTAGTAGCTTGGTGGGTTCGTTGTATATTTTGGATGAGCCGAGTATCGGTCTGCATTCCCGGGATACGGATTTGCTGATCAAGGTATTGCGACAGTTGCAAGCCTTGGGGAATACCGTGGTCGTGGTGGAGCATGATGAGGAGATTATCCGTGCGGCGGATTATATCATCGATATCGGTCCGAAAGCGGGGCGTTTGGGGGGTGAGGTTGTTTATCAAGGCGATGTGAATAACCTCCGGAAATGTACCGATAGCCATACGGTACGTTATTTGACGGGAGAGGATCAGATCGAGATCCCGCCTTATCGCCGTCCGTGGAATAATTATATAGAAGTGACAGGGGCTCGGAAGAATAACTTAAAGGGCGTGGACGTGAAGTTTCCTTTGAACGTGATGACGGTGGTTACCGGCGTGAGCGGTTCGGGTAAAAGTTCCTTGGTTCGTGATATTTTCTACGAGGGCGTGAAACGCCATTTGGATGATGCCGCCCGCCTGACCGTAGATTGCTCCGGTATCAGTGGAGATTTGAATATGATTCAGGCGATTGAGTTTGTAGACCAGAACTCGATCGGAAAGAGTTCTCGCTCGAACCCTGTGACGTATATCGGCGCTTACGATGAGATTCGTAAACTATTCGGCGAGCAGCCTCTAGCGAAGCAGATGGGATATAACGCCGCTTATTTTTCCTTTAATAAAGAAGGAGGTCGCTGCGAGGAATGTAAGGGCGAGGGCAAAATCACGGTAGAGATGCAGTTTATGGCGGATATCACCTTGGAATGCGAGGCTTGCCACGGCAAACGCTTCAAGCAGGATGTATTGGATGTAGAGTATCAAGGCGCTAATATATACGATGTGTTGGAAATGACCGTGAATCAAGCGATCGAGTTCTTCGAGAAAGGTTCCGGCTCCCAAGAAAAGAAGATCGTGAAACGCTTGAAACCGCTGCAAGACGTGGGCTTGGGCTATATCAAGCTGGGACAGACTTCCTCCACTTTATCCGGTGGTGAGAACCAACGTGTGAAACTGGCTTATTACTTAGGCCAAGAGAAGCAGCAACCTACCTTGTTCGTTTTCGACGAGCCTACAACCGGTTTACATTTTCATGATATCAAGACTTTGTTGAAAGCTTTCAATGCCTTGATCGAGAAAGGTCACTCCGTGGTAATTATCGAGCATAATATGGATGTGATCAAATGCGCGGATTATGTGATTGATTTAGGACCGGAAGGCGGAAAGGCCGGCGGACAGCTGGTTTGTGCCGGCACACCGGAGGAGATAGCGGCTTGCGAGGCATCCTATACCGGTAGGTTTTTAAGGGATAAGTTATAAAGAGACGATATAAAGACAAATGTAAATAGCTCCTGCTCGAATATTCGGATAGGAGCTATTTCTTTTAAGAAGAATGGGAGCATTCCCATTAATATCCTGGGTTTTGCTCGATGATTCCATTTTTCGCAAGGTCTATAACCGCTTGCGGTATCGGGCCGTATTCGTGGGTCCCTTTGATGAAACGGGCATTTTGGAGATGAGAGCGGAATGTCTTCTCATGCTCGAAATAAGTGTTCATCACGTCTGAGGCGATTCCCCAACGGACTAGATCAAAGAAACGTTCACCTTCTAAGGCGAATTCCAGACGTCGTTCGGTACGTAAGGCTCGGATCGCCTCCTCTTTGTCGGAAAATGACGGATATAATCCGATCCGGTATTTGGCGGCATCCGCTGTCCCGTCAGCGGTTTTTACGGTCTGGCTGTTCATGGCACGCTCGCGAACTTGGTTGATGTATTTCAATCCGGTAGCCAAATCGCCTAGTTCGATAGCAGCTTCGGCACGCCACAATAACACGTCCGCATATCGAATAATATAAACATTCAATGCGTTTACGTATGGCCAGATAGCCAAATAGTAACTTGAGTTCTTGGAGACAATACGTTTTTTCGGGCTATACGGACCGTAAACCGTAGCCTCACGAGGAGTCCAGTCATAGAGTTGGACATCTAGGAACATGATTCCGGGGCGGGCTACCGTGTGGTCTAGGCGGGTGTCTACATAATCATTTTCCGAAACGTCTATGCCGTCTTCCAAAGGCAAGCCGTTGGAGTCGGTCTTATAAGCGTTTACTAGGTTTTGGGAAGGACGAAGGAAACCATAGTTGGGATAAGGGCCTCCCGGAGGTAACAAACGGTCGCCCGGATTTCCGTTGTAGTTGTTCGGGGAGCCATCGTTGATAGAGGCTTGGACTGAAAATAAAATTTCAGGGCAGTTGTCATTTTCCGGCAAGAAGATATTCCGGAAGTCGGGGAGTAGCTGGTATTTGCCGGAATTGATCACCTCATCCGTCGCTGTAGCGCATTCCTGCCATTTGCCTTGGAACAAGTAAACTTTAGCCATATAAGCCCGGGCCGTCATCTTGCATGGACGTGCCACATCCGGCTGGGAATCCGGGAGACCTTCGTAGGCGGCCTTAAAATCATTCAGTATCTTCTCCCATAATTGATCGGATGTATACTCCTTATTCGAGATAGAGGCGAACGCGGAAGGATCGCTGACACTCTCGTCGAAATATGGGATCTGGTTATAGATGATCTTTAAGTTGAAATAGAAATGGGCACGCAGGAAACGCATCTCGGCGATACGGGTCTCCTTTTTATCATAATCGCTGCCTTTGAGGATACGGATCGCTTGGTTACAGCGGTTCACGCCCTCGTATAAGGCTAGCCATTTCCGATTGTAATCTTGGATAGTCGGGTCGATATGGAAGATTTCCATCAAGTGAACCGGGTTCTGGTCTCCCGTACCACCTCCGCCTTTGTAGGTATCGTCTGAGATCACATCGCCAAATTGCCAGTTGGAGCATCCTGAATTCAAGCCGGAGCTGGCATCGTCCATCTGCCCGTCTAGGATGGAATAGGCGGAGATAATCAATCCCTCGATGTTATTGGGATCTTGTGCTTGTTCGGGAGTCAGTTCGCCTACAGGTGTCTCTTCCAGAAAATCGCTGCATGATGTCAATGCGAATACGGCACAGGCCGCTATAATCATTTTCTTCATATTCTTGTTTGTTGTTGTTTGATGATTAAAAACTTACGTTTACTCCAAAGGTGAAGGTGCGGGATAACGGATAGATGCCGCGGTCCACACCCATATCTAGGTTACGGTAGTCACTGGAGTAACTTTGCAATCCCACTTCCGGATCGATACCGTCGTATCCGGTGATCGTGAATAAGTTGGTTGCTTGCGCATAGATATACAAGCTATTGAACTTAATCTTGGATAGGATGGACTGAGGTACGGAATAACCGATTTTCATGTTCTTTAAGCGAACGAAAGAAGCGTCTTGCACATAGTAAGACGAGGGCCGGATGTTATTGTTCGGATCGTCCATGGTGACACGGGGTATGTCCGTATTCGTGTTGGTTGGTGTCCATGCATTAACGACACGGCTGTTTTTGTTGTATTGCGATTGATTGTAGAAATCACCCACATAACGGGTCAAGTCGTATACATCGTTTCCGAACATTCCCTGAAAGAATAGACTGAGGTCAAAATTATGGAAGTTGACTCCTAATGTAAGGCCTGCCGTGACATCGGGGAGCGGGTTACCGATATAGTCACGGTCGTTACCGTCTATTACGCCATCTCCGTTTACGTCTACGAACTTGATATCACCCGGTTTTGCGTTAGGTTGGAGCAGTTCGCCTTTATTATTGGTATATGATTTGATCTCCGCCTCGCTCTGGAATAAACCGTCTTCTTTATAAGCGTAGAAAGAGCCGATTGGTTGTCCGATGGCGGAACGAGAAACCTCTTGATCGAAGTTGAGGGAGTGAATCACGCTGGTAGGCAGTCCGATATAGGAGACATCACCGTCTAATTCAGTCATCTTGTTTTTGATAGCGGACATATTGAAGGCGACATTGAACCCGAAATCTTTATTGATGCTCTTATTGTAGCTGACCTCAGCTTCGAAACCCCGGTTACGCATTTTCCCGACATTGTCCCATACCGTTTGGTTCGTACCCCCCACGGTACCGATCAAGGGACGCTCCCATAATAAGTCCTTGGTATCTTTGTTAAACCAATCCAGCACAACGGTTAGGCTGTTATCTAGGAAGCCTAGATCCAGCCCGACATTAGTTTGCGTGGTGGTCTCCCATTTCAGGTTTGCGTTACCGTAACGGGTTTGGGTGTATCCGGTTGTCACGGAACTTTGGCTACCGTCGATCGGATAGTTGGAGTGGTTCGGATTACTCATGTAAGAATCGATCGTAGAATAAGCCGGGATATCAGAGTTGCCGTTTTGTCCCCAACCTATGCGGACTTTCATGTTGCTGATAGCCGGAATATCATAAAACGGTTCGCTACTGATACGCCAGCCTGCGGAGACAGCCGGGAAATTACCCCATTTATTGTTACCAAGTTTAGAAGATCCGTCACGTCGGAACGTGGCTGCGAATAAGTAGCGGTTGTCGAAATTATAATCAATTTTACCGAAATAAGACATCATCTTGGAAGTAAAGGCAGAACCTGCGTTCTTCTGGGAGCCACTATCGCCCGCATCGAGGAAATGGAAGTTATCGTCATCCGAGGCAAAGCCTTCACGGGAGGCGGAGAAGTATTCCTCTTGATAACGGTTTGTCTCGATACCTAATAAGGCTCCGATCGTATGTTTATCGAATGTCCGTAAATAGTTTAACGTGTTCGTGAATACCCAATTGAAGTTCCAACGGTTTTGCGTGCTCAACGTACTCAAGGGTTGCTGGGTGTTCAATTCGTTGTATTTGGCCTTGAAGCTTCGTTTATACAGGTTTTTGTAATCCGCTCCGAAGTTGGTCTTGAAATAAAGTCCCTCTAGGATATTCAGTTCGGCGAATAGATTACCGAATAGACGGGTGGTACGATCTTTATTATCCTTATTACGGTATAATTCGCCTAACGGGTTGGAGATGTCGGCGATCGGGTTGCTGCCGAAATTCCCGTCCAGATCGTAAACAGGGGTAATGGATACGGTCTTATAGGCGTTGTATAACATACCTCCCAGTGCGGCGTTATTGGTGACCGAGGTTCCCCACGCATGTGATAATGTGGCGTTCTCACCGATTTTCAAACGATCGTTGAAGAGCTTGAACTCATTGTTGAAACGTCCGGATATACGTTCGAAACCAGTATATTTCATAAGACCGTCTTGGTTGAAATAGCCTAGGGAGAACAAGTGGCTGCTAACTTTATCTGCTTTCGCCAGAGAGAGGTTATAGGACTGGACCATGGCTTTTTGCATGATCTCGTCAACCCAATCCACGTCTCCCGAGGGAAGGCGGTGATCTGCGTCAAGGAATTCCGGAATTACGGCGGTCTCGCCGGAGCCATACACGTCGCTTACTGGTGATTTCCCGTCGTTACGCTGTGCCTGCCATAATAAGTCACCATATTCTTGGGCGTTTAGCATACGCATCTGTTTTGCCGAGGTTTGTACTCCCACGTAAGCGTCTAGGTTTACCCGGAAAGTACCTTCCTTCCCTTTTTTTGTACTGATGATAACCACGCCGTTTGCCGCACGTGCGCCATAGATGGAAGCGGAAGAAGCATCTTTCAATACCTGCATACTTTCGATATCATTCGGGTTGAGAAAATTGATGCCGCCCTCTACTGGTACGCCATCGATGATATAAAGCGGATCATTGTTACGGATCGTGCTGAAACCGCGTACACGTACCGCTACGCCTCCGCCGGGCATATTATCCGGGATTACGTTTACGCCGGACAATTTACCTTGCATCATTTGATCTACACTGGATACCGGGGTATCTTTCAGATCGCCTACCTCCAGTACGGAAACAGCACCGGTAAGGTCTTTTTTCTTCTGTACACTATAACCTACCACGATAACCTCGTCTAGGTTCTGGGTGTCATCCTGCAATTGGATCGTGAGGGGAGAACCATTCCCGGCTGGAATCTCCTTGGTGTTATAACCGATATAAGTAACGACCAATATGCTTTGCTTGTTTTGCAGCGAGAGAGAAAATTTGCCGTCAAAATCGGTTACGGCTCCATTTGTAGTCCCTTTCTCAATCACGTTAGCCCCGATAATTGGTTCTCCGTTCGTATCGGTGACTACGCCACTTACCGTGAATGTCTGTTGAGTGATCGTCATTCGTCCAGTAACGTTTGGCAGATCCTCCGCCGATGCCGCATTGATTGGCTGTAAGTATGCTACGCCTAGCAAAAGAGCGGGAATCGCCATCGTAAAGTAATTTCTGTTGTCCATCCTTTTGTCCTTAAAATATATTAGAATTAATCTATTTTTTCAGAACGCAAAGGACGTGTGATTATATTACGATGATATGTCTATGTTATTAAAAATATGTTCACGATTGTATTGCCTTTCAGGGATATGACGATTAGGCTACGATTACAAAAATGATATTGGCTGTCTTTTGCGTATTGGTTAATGACGTTTTAGTACTAGTGAATAAAATGTAAGAATTATGAAAGTAACTCATTTTAAGAAAGTAAGCGAAACAAGTGGTGTGTGTGTCCTGTTAAGATTGTACTTATTTATAATCGAATAATTTATACTGTGCGTAGTCTTTATGAGACATTCAAGTAGCCTGTGAGGGCGAAAAAGCAGTAATATTAATACTAGTGTAATAAAATAAAGTTCATTCAGCCTGTTCTTCTGTGAAGAAAAACAGGCTGTGTTTTTATTGCTTGGCAGGATCATCGTCTTTATTCCACTTATCTCGCATTCTCAGACGTTTGACTTGCAGATAGCGTAGAAGGATGATGATGACGAGCGTAGCGCCGATCATCAAGAAATATTCGGTATAATTGTTTCCGGGATTGTTTCCCGGCCAGCCGATGATACTCATTACGATTAAGTAAACAAGTAAGGCAATTGTTGTGATATTGATCTTCTTCATATTCGTTTTATTCTAAAAACAGGGCAAAGATATAAGATTGTTTCGGGCTTTAGGAGGTTAAAACGCATTTGTACTGTGCCCGATAATGTTCTGTTTGAATAATTAAGATATATAAACCTTGTGGGAGGGGAATCGGGAGGATAGGGTTCCCTGCCTGTACCGCTTGCGTGAATACTAATATGCCTGCCGGAGTAAACAGTTCGACTTTACCGGGGGATGGAAGATTAGTAATGAATAAAGTCTTGTTCTCTAGCTGATAGCTTAATTCCGGAAATGAAAATACTTGATTGGAAACAGGGGAATCTTGTCGGGCTTGAGGTTCCGATGTCGGGAAAGATATGGGTGCGTTCGTTGATAATAATTTATAATTGGCTGGTTCGGATGTATTATATACAGATAGGCTGGTACTTTTATTCGCTTTGACAAAGAAAGCGGAGAATGGAGGGATGGCGAAATCGCTACCGATCACGTAGGGTTGGTAGGTGGAGCCGTCATATATATAAATGTATCCGTCTAAGGCCGAGTTTGATTCTATTTGACTAAGAGATAAAGGAGCCGGCAGAGGATTACCGCATAGATACCAGCCGTTATGATTCTGGTTCTGGCTTTGGTTGTTAATGCTTACCGGAATAGAGGCTTGACCGTTTTTTCCGAAATCTATAGGGATATCTCCTGCTTTCGAGGAGAAACGAAGGTTCTGACGATCGGCGGAAGCGTCAATAGCGATTAGGTATCCCTTGTTCTTCTTGAAGATGGGCTGGGATGTATTGATTATTGTTTGTGGTATGACTTCCCAGTTGTTGGAAGGGCTTTGTGAATTAGCTCGCTTTTCTCCGTTATAGGTTTGTACGTAAAAGTAATTACCGTTTGTATCGCTTTTGTCATCACCCAGTTGGAAATCCGGGTCTATGCCGGAAGCGAATACATCGAAGGGGAAGGAGATAAAATACCATTTGCCTTTTTGAGCGAAGGTCTTCTCGATTGTTATTTTGCCGGAGATGTTAATAGTTCCAGACGATCGCAAGGTGGAGGAAGACGCCAAGATACCATCATTAGGATAGATGGTAAGGTTATTTGCGGATAGATTTCCGGTTGGTAAAATATGGATATTTCCATTGCCAATAAAGATATCTTTACAGCTGATATTTGTATTTATGGAGATATTGCCGTTAATCAAGGCGTTGCGGTGACGGTAGGCGGGTAGGTGGCTCCCTGTCTCTTATACACATCTGACGCTGCCGACGATAAGGC
>OWJJ01001300.1_pt1 | contig 14930 bp, 8 predicted proteins | sample 1732811 | NCBI WGS metagenome assembly OWJJ01 (sample SAMN05065756, study PRJEB22554) | human gut metagenome | biome: ENVO:2100002; feature: ENVO:00000062; material: ENVO:00002003 | host: Homo sapiens | place: USA
CTGCCGTTGGGGGCTGCATGTCAGAAAGGTGCTGAAATAGGTTTTCTGTTTCCTGAAAATGAAGAGATATGTGTTGCAAAAGCGGTTGTTGAGAAATCGTTTTCTTGGTTTCTCAATAGAAATTGCAGCCCATATTTTTTTGTTGTCTGATAAGGATATTGACAGAAAAATAATGAAATGATATGATGTCTTACAAGATTAGTTTTTGCTAACAAAACGGAGGTGGAAAGAAAATGAAAAAAATGGTGTTGGCAGTATGCTGCTGTGCCGCATTGCTGGGGGGCTGCGGTGACAGATATGAAGCCAAATCGGGACTGACGCCCTACAAAGAGGAGATATTTGCCATGGATACCTTCATGGACATCACTGCTTATGGGGATCATGCAAGCACGGCTGTGGAGGCGGCAAGTGCGGAAATCCAGCGACTGGATGAACTGCTGTCTGTTACTGGGGAAAGCGGCGATGTGTATCAGCTGAACCAGTTGGGACAAAGACAGGTGGAAGCAGACACCCTTGCCATTATTTCCAGAGCGGCAGAGGTATCCAAGGAAACGGATGGACTTTTTGACTGTACCATTACGCCGGTTATGAAGCTGTGGGGGTTCCGTGATGGTAATTTCCATGTACCGACATCAGAGGAGTTGGCGGAACAGCTGGCAAAAGTGGATGGGTCTAAGGTACATATGGAAGGCAATACGGTGACACTGCTGGATGGCGTCACTGTGGATCTGGGTGCCATTGCTAAGGGGTATACTTCCCAGCGGATTATGGAAATTTATCAGGAAAATGGCGTCACTTCCGGCATTGTTTCTCTGGGGGGAAATGTGCAGACCTTAGGAAGAAAGCCCGATGGCAGCCTTTGGCGGGTGGCTTTGGAAGACCCCAGAAATCCCGAGGATTATTTCGGCATTTTGGATGTGGAAAACAAAGCAGTCATCACTTCAGGCGGATACCAGCGGAATTTTACGGAAAACGGCAAAGTGTATCATCATATCATCGACCCAAGAACCGGTTATCCGGCGGAAAATGGCTTTATTTCCGTGACCATTGTCAGTGAGGATGGTACACTGGCAGATGCCCTTTCGACATCACTTTTTATCATGGGACCGGAAAAAGCGGAGGCGTTCTGGAAAGAACACAAAGACCTGTTTGATGCGGTTATGATGACAGATGATGGAAAAATACTGATGACAAAGGGGTTGCGGGATATGTATACACCCAAAACGGCAGACCCCATGGTCTTATGGACATGAGCATTTAAAAAACGGCAGAAATGCCGTTTTTTTTGTTGCGGGGAAAACTGTTGTTGACAAGAAATGTCTGACATGGTATATTGAATTCATTGGTTAGTATATGCTAACTAAAGGGCGGAAATCGTTTTCCCAAACGGGGATACATAGGGAAAACAGCATAGTTTATGTACAAAAGGAGAAGAGGAGTGATACAAACATGGGAAAAGAACACCAGAAAAGAGCCCTTGCGGCATTGATGGCAGCGTCCATTGCCATACCGACACCGGTGCTGGCGGCTTCGCCGGCGGACTTTTCGGATTTCCCAAACAACTGGGCAACCAATGCTTTGTCCTATGCGGTTAGCAATGGCTTACTGAGCGGGGACAGCGGAAAGATTCGTGCCAATGACACATTGAAACGGGCAGAAATGGCAGCCATTCTCAATCGTCTTGCCGGTGCGGTGAAAGGGGCTTCACTGACTGGTTATACAGACGTGCCTACAACAGCTTGGTACTATGAGGATATGGCAAAGGCAGTGCAGATGGGCACATTTGCGGGGGATGGCGGCATGCTGCGGCCGGAAGCGCCTATCACCAGACAGGAAGTTTTTGCGGTGCTGGCGAGATTTTATTGTTTGGAACAATCCAATACCGATGTTTTGCAGCAGTACGCAGACAGCAGTCAGATTGCGCCATGGGCAAGAGATGCTGTGGCAGCCATGGTTCAGGCTGGCTATATCCATGGCAATGAAGGGAAGCTCAGCCCCCTTGCGCCCATTACCAGAGCGGAATTTTCACAGGTGCTTTACCAGTTGGCAGGAAACATCGCTGAAGATGGAAAAACGGCAGATGCCAATCTGGAAGGCAATCTCATTGTGCGAAAGGACGATGCTTCTTTGCACAATGTGACCGTCAAAGGGGATTTGGTCATTGCCGACGGCGCACAGCGTGTGAAATTGGATAATGTAAAAGTGGAAGGCAGAATCCTCGTCCGCGGCGGCGCCGATGGCGTGGAATTTTCCAAAACCACTGCCGGAAAAGGAGTTCTGGCAGTGCATCCCATCCAGACCAATTTCACCGCCGCAGACAGTTCTTTGGGAGAGGTGACCCTTTCCAGCGATACGAAGTTATCCGGTGATTTTGACAAAGTACAGATTTCCAAGCCCTTGTCCCTGACTGTGGAAAAGGGAAAAATCGGCGCGGTGCAGGTAGAAACTGGCGCGGAAAACGCCAAAATCCAAGTGGAAAAAGATGGAACCGTATCCAAGGTGGAAGCCAAAGCAAAAGGAACCCAAATCAGCGGCGCAGGCAACGTAGGCGAAGTCCATGCGGGCGGAGATGGCGTACAGGTTTTTACGGAAAATACAAAAGTGATCACTGGGGACAATGTTTCCGGCGTGCAGGCGGGCGGAAAAGAAGTCCAGCCCAAAACCACTGTGACCACAGACCAGAAAAGCGCGGAAGAAGAACTTCCTGTGAGAAAGAAGAAACATTCCTCCAGCAGTTCCGGCAGTTCCGGCAGTTCCGGCGGTTCTGGCGGTTCCAGCAGTTCTTCCGAAGAAAAAAAGAAGGGTGTTCTGGCGGATGGCGTATGGTATGGCACAGGTACAGACAGCTTGTATTACCAGGCGAAAGGTCCTGACATTGTCCGCGTTGTTGTGAAAGACGGGCAGGTTACTGCGGCATACAGTGAAAAGCACATTGAGGACGAAAGCTTTGAAAGAGGACAGAATGTACTGAACCATGTAAAGGGCATCCGAAAGGCAGAGGATGTGGATAAGCTGGAAGCGCAGCTCCGCCAGAAAACAGGGGCGGCTTATGATGCGGTATCCGGTGCCACGGAAACAGCCAAAGGCCACTTGAGCGCACTGAAAAACGCTGTTCTCCGTGCGGAAAAATACAGCTCCGATCAGGTAAAGCAGAATGTTCAGTGGTTCGATTTTGAGAAAAAGCCCAAGGCTAACATGAACTTTGGTGAAAAGCTGGATCTGACCGGTACTGTGCTGAAAGTGCATCTTGCGGATGGACAGACAAAATCCGTACCCTTTGACAAGATTTCTGAATATGGCATTACCACCAATATTGAAAATGGTACGGTCATTACGAAAGATACACCGGGTGTCAACCAGCATGGTGCCTTGCAGGTGCAATTCCGCCAGAATGATGGCTTGATTGTGATGCCTGCCAAAGTGGTGGCATCCAAAAAGACCACAAGAAAAACGCCCACCCATTTGATGATTACATTTGCCGATGGCAAAACACAGAAGATGGAGCTGGATGAAAACCAATGGGATTACAGCATCAAAGCTGAAGGCAAGATCAAGGATATCAAGGTTTATGACAATGACCGCCTGCTGACAGAGGCTGTTTATCAAGAGGAATATAACGACTGGGAAGCGTTCCTTGGGGAAGTTTCTCCCGGTGAAGGCTTTACAGGATGGAAATACAATACTTACTATATTTCCATGGACAACCAGACAGACGATTCTGCCGTGGCATCCTTTACGCTGGATACAGAACTGCTCCAGACCGTATATGGTGTGGGATACAAGCTGGATCTGAGTCTGCTGAATATCAATCTGGTAACGGAAAAAGGCAGCAAACAGCGGAAAGTAGGCTGGGATGCCTGCAAAGCAAAAGGCTTTACAGCGGAACCCGATCAGGATTATATCTTCACCAAAGAAGATGCCCAGAAGGGAACAAAGACTATCCAGATTAAGAATAATGGTGTGACACAGTCCTTCGATGTGCAGGTTATTGATTACGAAAAACAGATTCCTGCAAAAATCGAGTTGTCCTCTAAAACAGGAGAACCCATCCAGACTATCACCATTCCCGGTGAAAAATGGAAAAATGCCCATGGTATGTATTCCCTCTACAATGTGAAAATGCCGGAAACATATCAGAAATGGGAAAAAGACACCTTCACTATCAAGGTATATAATGCCGCAGGGGAAGCCCTTTCTGATTACACAGTGGAAAAAGCCATTGACGGCAAAGCATTGGAAATCGCATTCCCTCACTACACAGAATACGATTCCTATGGCGGTTATGTACGTCTGCTCTTTGATTTCTCCGGTAAGACAGAGCCCACGCAGCCCGAGGGAAAAATTGCAGACGGCCAATGGTACGGTACAGCCACATGGGGACGCTATTACCCTGACAGAGGCCCCAACGTGGTGAAAGTGACAGTAAAAGACGGCGTAATCACCGGTGCGGAATCCATCAAGTATACAGACGATACCCGTTACGCAGGCGGGAAAAATATCCTGAAAAAAGCCGTAGGTCTGTCTGATTTGTCCAGTCTTTCCAAAGCACTGACAGAGAAAAAAGGCGATGCTTTTGACGCGGTCAGCGGTGCCACGGAAACGGCAAAAGGCCATCTCAGCGCCATGGAAAACGCTTTGACAAAGGCAAAACAGTATGGTCTGGATCAGAAAGACCAGCAGATCGCATGGATGGAATTTAAGGTAAAACCTGCCTTGACTGCGAAATTTAACATGCCTCTGGATCTGAGTCAGACAGAATTGACACTGCATATGACAGATGGCAAGGAGAAAACAGTACCTTTCAACCAGCTGCAGGAATACGGCATCGTTACAAATTATCAAAACGGCGATACCATCACCAAGCAGACAGAAGGCATGAAAAACGGCACATTGCTGGTGAAATTCACCCATGAACTTTCTCAGACCACCATCCCTGTAAGAATTGCTTTCTTTGATGAAGTGAAACAGAAATCTCCTACACATATTCTGGTGACCATGCAGGACGATAAAACCCAGAAGATTCAGCTGGAGGGAAATGAATTCCGTTATCGTCTGGAAACAGAAGGCTCTATCAAAGCCATGGCCATTTATGACAATGATAAGAAACTGGCAGACGGCGTTTTTGAAGATGGCTATAATTCCTGGAAATTTGCATTGAAAGGCGTTGCTGTCGGAGATGACTATACAGGCTGGAAATTCGAAAATTATTTTGTAGACCTGGATACATCTGCTGATACTTCCGCCGTGGCATCCTTTACACTGGATACCAGCCTGGTGCCCAAGCAGTATGCCGTTGGGGAAGCTTTCCAGCTGGATAACCTGAATATTTCTCTGAAAACAGAAAAAGGCAGTTCCCAGCGCCTGAACGGATGGGCGGAATGCCGCAACAGAGGTTTTGCCGCGTCCATGGAAAATGGTCATATCTTTACAGCGAAAGAGGCGGGCAAACAGACCATTACCATTTCTATGGGAGAGCACCAGCAGACATTCCAGGTGGAAGTGAAAGATTACGCTTCCCAGATTCCTGCGAAAGTGGAACTTTATGACAGCGCAAAGGATACATTGCTCCAGACCATCACCGTAGAAAATCGGGAATGGAAAACAGAAAAGGGCTGTGTCACCAAAAAAGGCATTGAACTGCCGGATACATACAAAGGCTGGAAGAGCGATACATTCAAAGTCAAAGTATATAACAGCGAAAATAAGCTTATCCAAGACGAAGTCTACAAAGTAGGATTGGATTATTATAAAGAAGCTTTGGAAATCGACTTCCCCAATTACAAAGAATATTATGGGAAGGGCGGCTATCTGAAGATGTATTTCTCCTTCCAGAAAACAACGGAAGGACCTACCGAAGAACCCAATTCTACCGCAGAAGGCAGTGCGAAAGTGGGCGAGTTTGGCTATGATGCCAAGGTGACTGTGATTTATAACAAAAAGACGAAAGAAATCGTATCTGTCACAGATAACGGCACAGAAGCAGGCGGTAATGATTCCTTCTGGAAAAAAGCCGCAGCCATGTTTGAGAAATTCAAAGGGAAAACAGCAAAGGATATTGACGGCATTGACGCTGTGGCCAGCGCAACCGTTTCCAGTGAAGCCATCAAAGGCGCTGTGAAAGAAGCCCTTTCTTCTAAGTCCGGCGAAGTCAGCGAACCAAAAGTAACAGCGGCAGACCTGAGAACCAATCTACTGTTCGCGGCAACAGAAAATGCCCTGCTGAACATTTCCGCACCGGAAGGAGCAGATGTTTTTTATACCACAGACGGCAGCGACCCAAAGGGGGACGATGCCTCTAAAAAAAAACTGAACCAGCCGACCCTGTCTTTGAATGGGAATGGGAATGATGCCGATGAAACCATTTCTTTGAAGCTGGCAGCCCAGAAAGACGGAAAATGGTCAAAAGTTCTGGAAATCCCTTTGACTTTCGTGAAGATTCCTCCTCTGGATACAGGTACAAAGGTATATACAGGGCAGGCGGAGTGCAAAGGCAATGAAGGCAAGCCCTATACCGTAAAGGTGCGCGTGACTACGGTAAATGGCAGGATTGCCCTGCTGGAAGACAACGGCACAGAGATTCCCGGCACCATTGACGAATCTTTCTGGCTGGGCGGCGATGTCATGGGCCCAAGCGGCATGCCGGAAAAACTGAAAGGAAAGACTTTGGAAGAAGTGCTGAAGGCACGCACCACACCTTCTGAGAAGGAAGAAGAAAAGGTGGATGCCATCAGCGGCGCGACCCTCTCCGGTGATGCGGTAAAATATGCGGTCATTGACGCCTTGCGCAGCAAGCCTTTGCGGGAAGGAACGGGAGAAATTGCGCCGCCTACTTTCCAGAGCACCAGACAGGTGGCACCCAATGGAAAAATCAATTCTATTTTTGTCACCATGAAAGCGCCGGAAGGGGCAGTTATCCACTATACCACAGATGGCAGTGAGCCTACGGAGGACAGCCCTACGCCTTCTAAAGACCCTATTTTCCATGAGGATTCCGGCGCGGAATTGAAGGCGGAAAGGGAAACATATGCTGACGGCAGAGTGATTTTGCTGAAAGCGGCAGCCTTTCAGGATGGAAAACGCTCGGAAACAGTGACAGGCAGATATGTTTTTGCCAATCCCAATCCCAAACATTCCTATGAACTGGGGCAGTTCAGCGGAAAGGCAGACGGCATCACCGCAAGAGTGGAGTTTGAAAGCCCCAATTTTGACCAGAAATACTATCTGACCAAAATCCGTCTGGATGATGCCAGCGAAAAAGCATACGCAGCCTTTTTGCCGGAACTGTTCAGCCAGATTTATCTGAAACAGGGCGTGGAAGGCGTGACACCCATTTCCGGTCATGAGGAAGAAAGCCGAAAAGTCCTTGCGGCTGTTCAGGCGGCATTACAGGAGGGCTCTGTGGCAGCGGAACCAGTCATTTCGGTGACACCAAAACAGGGCAATTACAGCAATGATGAAAAAGTGACTGTGGAAATCGCATGCGCCACCGACGGCGCGGAAATCTATTATGTGGTAGAAAACAGCAACGACCTGACCAGCGGAAAACTGTCTGATTTTGAAAAACATAAAGCCCTTTATGAAAAACCCCTGACATTGACCATGGAGAATCCCAAAGGCGGCACACTGTATATCCGTGCGGCAGCAAAGGTGGGAGAAAAGAATTGGTCTCCTACGGCAAGAAAAGATTTGACTTTCGTGAAAGCAGTGGGAACAGAAGCCTTTGAAGTCAATGGCAGCAAATATGGCACATGGAAAGAAGCTGTCAGTGCCCTTGAGGAAGCAGGCAGCGGAGAAATCATTCTGGGGGATGATGTGGAATTACAGGAAAAAGACACCTTCCCTTCTGTTTCCTGCACCATCCGTTCCGGGAATGAGCGCAAGTGCAAAATCAAAGGCGGCGTCATGGAAGCAAAGGCAGATATTACATTTGAGAATGTTGTGTACGATGTGAATCGCATTTATGGCAATGGGCATTCTGTTACCATTGGCGCAGATGTGGAAACACCGTTCAGCTTCACAAAACGTGCCATTTTTGCGGGAACTGCACATGACGCAGAGGAGAAAGAAATCACGGCAAACCCTGTGCTTTCTGTGGAAAGCGGCAAGTTTGCCCTCTATGGCAGCGGCAGCAGCGGCACCACCCTCAAGGGTAATGTGGAAATCAAGGTCAAAGGCACAGCAGACGTGGAAGTTGCCGGCGCATATATGAGCAGTACCGTAGATGGGAAAGTGACAGTTTCTGTGGAAGATGAGGCGGTGCTTTCCGAGTTTCTGGGTGAATTGAGCAAAGGCAGTGTGCAAGCATTGGAACTGGTGATGACAGGCAGCCCGAAACTGGATGGACGCACTTTCCGGGGCACTGTTAACGGCACACCCAAAGGCACATTGGATTTGCGGCAGGCATCTCTGTCACCGGAGCAAGTAGAGAAATTTAAGGACTTTGCCGAAGTTCTGAAAGCGGATAGTCCGGCGGCAGAAGAAACGCTGACAAAACCAGACGAGGAAACTGTCACAGTGGAGAAAGAGAAGGAAGAAGCGGCAGAAGAAGCGGCTGTCATTGCAAAAATGATTGCCGAAGCCGTTTCTGACTTTTCTGATCCGGGAGAAAGCGACCTTCTGTAAATAAAAGAGAAGGAAGTAAATTTGCAGATATAGAAAGAAAACCCTAAAAAGGGATATCTTCATAAGAAAACAAAGAAAGCTGAAATTCTCATCAAACAAAGGATTCCAGCTTTCTTATTTTTACTGAGATTTTATTTGGTATGTTTTCTTCTGAAGACAGCCGTCGCAATTCCCCTTAAGAAATTAATAAAACGGAAAACCAATGTTTTCTTAAGGGGAAGTTGCTTTCTTTTCATGCTTTTTTATTTCTCTGTTTTTGCCGCTTTTGTCACCGTTGTGACGCCGTCTTTTGTTTCCAGTGCATGACCGGTCAAATCCAGCATGCCCTGCAAAGGATAATACAAATCACCGTCGATGGTGTAGCCTGTGAGGGTTACTTCCGCGTCATTATAAGTCAGTTTGTTTTCCGCTCTTTTGGTAATGAGGCGGTCGCTTTCCTTCAGCAGCAGTTCATTGCCCAGTGTGGTGAAGGTACCGCTGTTTTTCAGTGCCAATGTGTTTGTAGTAACGTCAAACTGTGCGGAGAATCCGCCATTTGCGGACAACATTGCCGCATAGTCACGGAGTTTCACATACTTGGTGCCCATGATGTCCATGGTATGGAGGGTATAGTTGTTGCTGCCCATGTTCACCGGTTCTACGGAGAGTTTTCTCGCGTTTTCCAGACCTACCCAATCCAGTTCATAAGGCTTGATGCTGTCTGTGTAAATGCCGCTGACACCCATTGCCAGCAGGTCCTCAAACTGCAAATAGCGGTTTACCGTATGGGCATAAACCTGCACATCTTTCGCCTGGAAAGTGTCCACGATAGACTGAGTCAGGCGGCTTTTTTCAATGGTCACAACGCCAATGCCGTTTTTGGCACAGAAATCCGCTGTTTCTGCATAGTCTACATTGGTCTGCAAATACAGGGTATAAATCCACTGAGGGAAGTCATAGATTTCCTTGATCCAACCCAACATTTCCTCGCTATAAATCTGGGGGATAATGCGGTCCAGAATTTCTGGATGACCAATGTTGTTGGCAATATTCTTCAAATCCTGGAACTGTTTCTGGACAGTGGCTTTATCTGTATCCTTTGTATCTGTCACCAGATACACGTCTGTGTAAGTGGTCATCAGATACATCAGGTCTACAGCCGTCATAGGGGTCTGTTCATAAATGATTTTCTGATTCTGGAAGGTGTTGCTATCCATGACCAGATTGCTGCCGGGCTCGATTTCCAGACGGTAATAACTGCCATCAGCGTCGAAGTCATGGCGCACCACCAGTGCCCCGTCAGATGTATAGATAAAATCCGCCTCCATGACACGGTAGCCGTTTTCCCAAGAGGAAATAAAGGCTTCCTGGGAGTTGGTTTCGATTTTTCCGTCATATTCCCCTAAAGCGTGGGCAATGAGGGGATTGCCTGCGGTCCAGTCCGCGTTTGCCGCATACGCATTGGCAGGCACCAGCAATACCCCCAGCATGGCTGCCACTGCCATAGCGCTCAGTCTTTTTCCTTTCATCTCATCACACTCCATATTCTGGTAAAATATTCTTTAGACACAAAAAGGCAGAAGCATAGTCTCCCCATGCCCTGCCCCTCGTTGTGTTTTGATTATTCTTCGTCTTCGTACATGTCGTAGAAAGCGTTGGAAACTTTGTCGAATTCATCGTCATCTTCGATAACGTTCAGTTCGATTTCGTCGCCAACTTCTTTGTATTCATACAGCAGAACGGTTTCGTCTTCCAAAGGAAGCAGGGCAATGTATTCTTTGCCTTCCAGACCTTCCACTTCAAATACGCCCAGAATGCCGCATTCCATTTCTGTATCGTCGTCCAGTGTCAGGAACATGGTTTCCAGATCCATTACGTCTTCTTCGTGTTCGTGGTCATGACCGCAGCCGCATCCGCATTTTTCGCTCATATTCGCTACCTCCTGCAATGTTGTTTTTTACTTAAAAGTTCCTTATTTATGATACATGATTTCCATGATTTCCACAATGATTTTTTCGGGATTTATTTTTTCTTTTTTGTTACAAACTTCTTGCCGCTTTTCGCCTGCCCTTTGGGCTGGGATTTTTCCTTAGACTGGGACTTTCTGGGTTCCAGATCTTTTTTGGTCTTTGTGCTGTCGGTAAGCTTGCCATAAACCATGTCTTTCTGGGCAAAACGCAGTCCCCATACCTTTTCATACTTATGAATCCAGCGGCGTTCATAAGGGGTTACGATGGAGATGGCACAGCCTGTCTGACCCTGTCTGCCGCAGCGTCCCGCCCGATGGAGATAATGGGTAGGGTCTTCGGGAATATCCAGATTGATAACATGGGTCACGTCAGGGATGTCCAGACCTCTGGCACCAATGTCAGAAGCCACCAATACCTGCACACGACCTTCTCTGAAATCATCCAGCGCTGTTTTTCTGTCCAGTTTGCCTACCTGACCATAGATGCCAGCCGCCTTGATGCCATGGTAATTGAGCTTGTCCACAGTCACCTCGATGTTTTCCGGGTTATTGAGAAATACCATAGCTTTTTTCGGTTTTTCCCCTGCCAGCACCTTCCGCAGCATAAGGAATTTTTCTCTGGGGGCAGTCAGAATGAAGTAATGGGAAATGGTATCGGGAACCTGTCCCACCTGAGAAGCCCCTTCCACAAAAAGGGCATCTTCCTTCATGATTTCTTTTGCACGCTGCTGGATTTCGCCGCCAACGGAAGCGGAAAGGAGCACCAGCTGTCTGTCACGGAGGGTTGTTTTGATCACTGCCTGCACAGCGGCAAAATTGCCGTCCTCCAGCAGTCTGTCCCCTTCATCCAGCACGATGGTCTTTACCAGATGCGCCTGAATCTTTTTCCGTTTGATCAGGTCTAAAATACGACCTGTGGAGCCTACTACGATGGGCGGTTTTTCGCGGAGGCGTTCCACCTGACGCTGCAATCTTGCAGTGCCGATGATGAGGGCACAGCCCACATTGACACCGGCATTCTTTGCCAGCAGTTCCGCTTGACGATGCACCTGCGCCGCCAGTTCATGAGTAGGTGTCAGGATGATTGCCTGTGTGCCCCTTACGTTAGGGTCGATTTTCTGGAAAATGGGCAGCAGATAAGCAAGCGTTTTGCCGGAGCCTGTTTCCGATCTGCCGACCACGTCTTTCCCTGTCATAATGGCAGGGATCATTTTTGTCTGTATATCTGTGGGCACGGTGATGTCCTGCTTTGCCAAGCCTGCCACAAGGGCGTCGGACAGTCCCAGTGTCTGAAAATTCTGTTCCATGGTTCCATTCCTTCCTAATAATCAAAACCTTTCGTCGTTTTTCCCATTATATCCGCTTTTCCGCAAGCTGTAAACCTCCGGCGCCGTCTTTCGCCGCAAAATAGTCCAGAATACCGCAGTAAATGCCCCATGCCATCTGTTCCTGATAAGTATCGTCATTGAGTTTGGCTTCCTCTGTCTGATTTGACAAAAAGCCGCACTCCACCAATGCCGCCGGAATCTGGGTGGTACGGAGGATGTAATAATCACTGTTTGCCTTGATTTGCCTGGTGTTCTCTTTGTCTACCCTCTGCCGCAGACTTTCCTGTATACACTGGGCAAGGGCTTTACCCTCCTCGCTCTGACTATGGTAAAAGACCTGTGCCCCTTTGGCAGAAGAAGAAGGAAAGGCGTTCTGATGGATACTCACCAGCAAATCCGCGCCGCTTTCATTGGTGATTTCCTTCCGCACCCGCATATCCTCCTGTTTGCTCTGCCCCAAAGCCATGCCGTCCCCTCTGGTCACATAGACCCTTGCGCCCCCCTGTTCCAGATACGCCTGCAATTTTTTCACAATGGCAAGGTTCAGCTCCTGTTCATCCACACCGGTTTTCCCTGTTTTTCCCGGGTCCCAGCCGCCATGTCCCGCATCCAGCACAATGGTCTTTTCCGCCACAGGCAGCATGGTTTCCGCCGCCCGTCCCTGATGAAGCACACAAAGGCAGATTACCATACAGCACGCCCATAACAAATATCGCCGCTTCTTTTCGTCCATATCCATTCCCCCTCCTGTCATGTTTATGTTTTAGACAGGAAAAAAAGACGGTCGTGCCAAAAATAGCCGTCACCGTCTTTTTTCCTAAGGAAATGGGAATCAATATCTTACAAAATATTGGGAATTTTTCCAGTTTTTCTTTGTTTCTGGGGCATTTGCAGCAGCACCAGCGCGCCAAAAAGCAAGATGACACCCAGCCAGCCAAAGCCATCCGGCACTTCGCCAAAAGCGACTACCCCCATAAGGGTTGCCGTCAGCGGCTCCGCAAAGGCAAGAACAGAGGCTTTTCCCGAATCCATACGGGACAGCCCTCTGGTATAGAGCAGAAAAGGAAGAAGGGTACACACCAAACCCAGCAGTAAAATGGAGCCTGTCAGAGAAAAATCACTGACTGCCAGAGAAAACATGTCCGCCGGATAGGACAGAGGCAACATGGCAGCAGATGCCATAAGAAATGTGTACAGTGTCACCGTTTCCGAAGTATATTTTTTCAGAGCGAATTTCCCGAAAATACTATAAAGAGCATAACAGAAACCAGATGCAACACCTGTGAGGATGCCCAATGCCGTCACATGGATGCTACCACTGAAAATCCCTGTGGTGCAGATGCATCCAGCCAGCGCCAGCACAAGTCCTTTCACCTTCTGGGCAGTGATTTTCTCATGAAACAGCACCGCAGACAATACCATAACGAAAAAAGGCGCTGTATAAAGGAGGATAGCTGCCACGGACAATGTGGTGATGCTGATAGTCACAAAGTAAAAGATATTGAATCCGGCAATGCTGCAAATGCCTGTGCCTAAGAACATCCACAGGTCTTTCCAATCTATGCGGCAAAGTTTCCGGTCTTTGCAAAAGAGCAGCAAAAACAGTCCTACAGCCGTCACCAGACTGCGCAGCGCCGTAATCTGTACGGCATCAAACCCTACCGCCGACAACTTGCGGGAAAACAATCCAATGACACCCCAAAGACATCCTGCCGCAATGACCATGAGCCCTGCCATTTCTTTCTTCTGCATACCTTACCGCCTTCCTTTCCGAAATATCTGCCCTCAGTATAACGCCCCTCTTGTATAAAGTAAAACGCTGTTTTATACTATTATCTATGAAGAATCGTCATAGATAAGGAGGTCACAAAATGGATTTCAAAAAATGCGAAGCGCTTCTGGCTGCCATTGATACAGGCAGTTTCACAAAGGCAGCGGAACAGCTCCACTACACCCCTTCGGGCATCAGCCACATGATGACCAATCTGGAAGCAGAACTGGGCTTTCCCCTGCTGTACCGCTCCAAAACTGGCGTTGTTCCCACCCCCAGCGCCTTGGAGCTGATGCCTGTTCTGCGGGAAATGGCAGACTGTGCCAACCGTTTTGAGCAGATTTCCTCCCGCATCAACGGCTTACAGACAGGTCGCCTTACCATCGGCGTTTACACCAGCATTGCCACCTGCTGGCTGCCTCCCGTCATCAAAGCCTTTGCCGCGTCCTATCCCGGCATCCGCATCATATTAAAAGAAGGTATCCATCAGGAACTGGACAGCTTTCTGGAAAACAGACAGGTAGATGTCTGCCTTTACAGCGAAAAGTCCGACAGTCCTTACACATGGATTCCCCTGCGAAAAGACCCCATGATTGCTGTACTGCCGCCGGAACATCCCATGGCAGGAGAAAAGATATATCCTCTCTCCGCCTGCCAGCAAGAGGACTTCATCATGCCTGCTTATGGTGCCGATTATGACGTTGTCCAGCTGTTCCACGCTTATGACATCCACCCCAAAGTGAAATATGAAACCATCGAAAACCATGCTGCCCTTTCTATGATTGCCCAGGGTTTGGGCATGAGTATCATGAATCGCCTCATCACCGAAGGGCACACGGCTAATGTAGTCAAACTCCCTATAGACCCGCCCCACACCATTTCCATGGGCATAGCTCTGCCCTTCGGGGAGCTTTCCCCTGCGGCGCAGGCTTTCGTAGATCTAACCTGTGAAATGCTAGGGGAGAAATAAGGTTTTTTCATTGAGCGCTCCATAGAGGAACGCTCTTTTTTGTCCTTTTTGTGCGAACACAACAAAGAATTTGTCTTTTGAATACAAAAAAACGTCATCCTTTCTTTTGTCAGACCATAAGCTGATACAGCGGCAGATGGATTTTCGCTTTTTGGGGAAGGCTTGATTTCTATGGGCTTTTTGCTGTATACAAAAGACAGTATTCATTTTTGTATTTTATGCACGGACATTTGTCTGTTTAATATCTGTCTCTTATACACATCTCCGAGCCCACGAGACGCGTAGTAATCT
>OWJJ01001302.1_pt1 | contig 14898 bp, 8 predicted proteins | sample 1732811 | NCBI WGS metagenome assembly OWJJ01 (sample SAMN05065756, study PRJEB22554) | human gut metagenome | biome: ENVO:2100002; feature: ENVO:00000062; material: ENVO:00002003 | host: Homo sapiens | place: USA
TTAGGCATATAACAACATAATTTATATTTTGTCATCTACTAAAAATAAGACAGAAAATGTTATCTTTGTTTTATAAAGTTTGGGCGTGAATCTGAGTAAATAGGGTAACATATGATGCGAAAAGCTGATGTTTCCTTCGAGGAACTTTATAATTGCTATAAAGTTCGTTTCGAAAGGTTTGCCATAAGTTATATACAAGATCGCAGTGTAGCGGAAGATATTGTAACCGATTCATTCGTCTATTGGTGGGAACACAGAGATCGAGTTGGATCGAAAGACGAAAATCCTGCGGCTTATATTCTTGCGACTATTCGACATAAATGTCTCAATCATCTGCGTGCGTTACAAGTTCGATTGCGGAGTCATAACGAGATCAGAGAATCTCAAAGTCGTATTGTGCAGGAGAATATCCGGTCGTTGGAGCTTTGTGATCCCGTCCATCTTTTTGCTGGAGAGGTTGAGGCTCTCGTTCGGCAAAGTTTGGAAGAACTACCGGAATTGACCCGTTATATTTTTATAGATCAACGCCTTAAGGGTAAGTCTTATCGGGATATTGCTGTCGAGTATGCCATTTCTGAACGACGAGTTGAAACTGAACTTGCCCGTGCATTGGATAAATTGCGTAGAAGATTGAAGGATTATCTGCCTGTGATACTTGTATCCTTGGTTCTAAGTCGTTTCATTCGTTGATTTTTCGTTTTTTACAAAAAAAAATTATATTTTTTGCGGGAAACAGTCTCGCAGAAGTGTTTTATTTATGTAAGCGCCTGAAAAGGCTGCATGTAAGATGGAAAAAGAAACCTTATATCGTTTTTTTCGAGGAGAAACTACTCCTGATGAGCAGCAATGCTTGATGGATTGGCTTGATGCCGACGAAGAACACCGCCGAACATTTGATCGAGAACGACAAATGTATAATGCCTTGTTGTTGTTTGCTCCGCAGAAACAGGTTGCTTTCCGTCAGTCGATTGGCTTGCGGCGAATAATCGGATATGCAGCTCAAATTGCCGCAATGCTTGCTTTGGCAGTGGGGATCGGTTGGGGATATGTTTCCTATCACGAGCATTCCTGGGAAGCGCTTACAACTCGTATCTCTGCCCCTGAAGGGCAACGTGTCAATCTGAAATTGCAGGATGGCACTGAAGTGTGGCTCAATTCGGGTGCAGAACTTGAATATCCGTCTCTTTTTGCCGGGGATACTCGCCGGGTTCGGTTGGCCGGTGAAGCATTTTTCGATGTCAGCCACGATGCCAGCAAGCCGTTTGTCGTAGAAACTTTTGCGTGCCGGGTTGAAGTGCTCGGAACTCGCTTCAACGTGAATGCCGATGTGCAGCACTCTGGTTTTTCGACCACTTTGCTGCGTGGCAGTGTTCGCCTAACATCATTGGAGGATTCTCGACAGCAAGTTGTGCTCAAACCTGATGAAAAGGCCGTATTCGAAAATGGAAAATTGACCCTTCATAGAGCAGATGACCCTAACGAATATCTATGGGTCAAAGGGCTGATCTCTATCAGTGGGCTTGATTTCAAAGAGGTGATACATCGTATGGAGCATTGTTACGGCGTGCGTATCAACCTCAATGTTGCTCCAATACCAACATTGGAGGCAATGGGTAAACTTCGCATTTCCGACGGTATCGAGCATGCTCTCGGCATATTGCAGCGCAATTGCAAATTCAATTACATGTACAACCACGAAACCAACGAAATAACCATTTATTAGCTAACCTTTTATGAACCTTAAACCCACCTGCCTATGATGTAATTCCGCATCCTATTTTGCGCGTTATCTTTTTATAAAAAGATGCCCGAACTGCTGTCACAGTTTCGGGCACTGGAGGGTAACGTCGTTATTTGAATTAATTCCGGATATTTCCGGCTCATTATCCCTCTTTAATTTACAAAGATATGAAGAAAAAAACTATCAGGCAATCAAAACGTCTGATAATCTCGCTGTTCGTAACTTTCTTTTGTCTTACGGCCTCGGCTGCTCAGGCACAGACAGCGCTCGTAACCATTGATTTGCAACAGGTGAAGATGGTGCAGGTAATGGACGAAATCGAAAATCAGACCAAGTATTTGTTTATTTATGATAAAAATATGGACACGGGGCGTTTGGTCAATGTGCATGTTAATAAGCGTCCTGTTGCTGAGGCTCTTGATCAGATGGTGAAGGGAACAGATGTGGTTTATGAAATTCAAGGTTCCAATATTATTCTTACTGTCAGGAGCCAACAAACGGATGGTCCGAAAGTCGTGTCGGGAAAAGTAACGGACAATAAAGGTGATGCTGTGATAGGTGCGGCAATACTTGTCAAAGGAACGACTGTTGGCACGAGTTCAGGTGTCGACGGAGTTTATACGTTGCGTATTCCAGAAGTGAATGCAAATACTATGATAACGGTTAATTATCTGGGATATGAGCCGATTGAACTGCTTGTCGGCACCCGGGAGCGAATTGATATCGTTTTGCAGGAACAGTCGCTTGGTGTAGATGCTGTCGTGGTGACGGCGCTCGGTATCAAGAAACAGGAAAAAGCATTGACCTATAATGTTCAGGAGGTTTCTGGCTCTATTGTCAATACGGTTAAGGATGCCAATTTCGTCAATTCGCTTTCCGGAAAGATCGCAGGCTTGCAGATCAATGCCAGCGCTTCGGGAGCCGGAGGTTCGACGCGTGTGGTTATGCGTGGCGTGAAGTCGATCAACGGGGATAACAATGCACTTTATGTAGTTGACGGCATTCCGCTTCCGAGCCTGCGTTCTAAACAGACGGAAGGCATTTATGAAACGCCCGATGGTGGCGATTACGAAGGTATCGCCAACATCAACCCAGAGGACATCGAGTCGATGTCTGTATTGACGGGAGCTACGGCAGCCGCTCTCTATGGTTCACAGGGAGCCAACGGTGTGATCCTTATTACTACTAAAAAGGGACAAGAAGGACGTGTGCGTGTTAACTATGCCAACAATACAACCTTTTCATCGCCTCTCGTAATGCCTGAGTTTCAGAATACCTATGGTACGAGTTCAGACGCACCTTCAATGAGTTGGGGTGAGAAGTTGGTTTCCCCCCCCCATCGTTATGACCCCGAAGATTTTTTCCAGACCGGGTTTGATGAAACGAACTCGATTGGCATCACCGCTGGTACCGAGCGTAATCAGACTTATTTTTCGGCCGCTTCTGTAAACACGCGGGGCATTATTCCCAACAATGTCTACAACCGTTATAATTTTTCCTTGCGGAATTCCGCCGTGCTTCTGCCTGAAAAGCTGACGCTCGATTTGGGTGCTACTTATATGAAGCAGTATTCGCGGAATGCATTGGTGCAGGGTATCTATCACAATCCGCTGATCGGCGTCTATCTGTTTCCGCGAGGAGATGATATCCGTAAGTATCAACTTTACGAGCGTTATAATGCTGGTTTGGGTTACAGCGAACAATTTTGGGGTTTGGAATTCATTAATGGCGTGGAAAATCCTTATTGGGTTACCAATCGAGAGCTGTTCGAGAATAATATGCAGCGTTATACATTCAATGCTACGCTCAAATGGAATGTTACCGATTGGTTGACTCTGTCCGGTCGGGTGCGTACGGACAACACGCGGATGAATTATACGCGTAAAATCTATGCCTCTTCGAATACTCTTTTTGCATCGGAATATGGTAACTACTTGAACCATACAATGAGTCATAATAACCTCTATGCTGATGCCCTTTTGTCCATCGACAAGAGTTTTTTCGACAGAGCGCTTTCCCTGCAATTTAACTTGGGAGCCAGTCTTACGGATGACAAACATTCACTGGTCGGTTATGAGGGACATTTGGCCGGTATTCCGAATAAATTCACTTATAACAATATCGTATCGAGCGACCTGAACACACTACCCGGTCAAGAGAATTACCATGATCAGAATCAGGCCGTTTATGCCACGTTACAACTGGGTTGGAAAGGGATGCTTTATCTGGATGTGACGGCTCGTAACGAATGGGCTTCGCAGTTGGCTTTTACGGATGAATTGAATATCTTTTATCCTTCAGTAGGCCTTTCTGCCGTGATCTCGTCGATGGCAGATCTTTCGAAAACAGGCATTTCGTTCCTTAAAATTCGGACCTCGTACGCCGAGGTCGGCAACCCGCCGCAGCGTTACATTACGGGACGGAATTATTCGATCAAGGGAGGCGTTGTGACAACCGAAACGATCGCTCCTGCTACGCATTTGCGTCCGGAGCGTACCAAATCTTTCGAAGTAGGTATGAATGCAAAGTTTCTCGACAACAAGATCTGGGCTGATTTTACTTACTATAATACGGCGACTTATAACCAGTTGTTCTGCTATGACGCCCCTCCCTCGACCGGTTACAAGAAGGCCTATTTGAATGCCGGTAAAGTCAATAACTGGGGTATTGAGGCTGTTGCCGGCTATAAGAACACGTGGAAGAATTTCTCATGGTCGACGAGTTTCACTTTTTCGATGAACCGCAATACGATTCGCGAACTGGTTCCCGAAGGAACGATTGATCCCGTAACGGGAGCTGAAGTGAATCTTCCGGAAGTGAATATGGATTTCGGAGGTTATCGGGTTAAGTTGAAAAAGGGCGGCTCTATCGGAGATTTCTATGTGACAGGTCTTAAAACCGATGACAAAGGCAACATTTATGTCGATCCGAACTCGAATACGGTGACGACCGATCCCGACACCTGGATTTATGCAGGAAATACGGATGCGCGTGCCCGTTTGGGATGGAATAACCAGTTCTCCTGGAAAGGTATTTCACTCGGTGCATTGTTCGATGCGCGCATCGGCGGTCGCGGTGTGTCGGTGACACAAGCTTTGATGGACCGCTTCGGGGTTTCGGAAGCTTCGGTTGATGCTCGTGAAAACGGGATTCAGCTTTCGGAACATCAGATGCTTCCTGGTTCCGGAGCTCAGGAGTTCTTTAATAATACAGGCGACGGTATGGGCATGCTGGCTCGCTATGTCTACGATATGGATAATGTGCGTCTGCGGGAGCTTTCATTGGGTTATGACCTGCCCTCGAAATGGTTCCGTAACAAGATGCAGGCGACGGTGTCGCTTGTGGGCCGCAACCTTTGGATGCTTTATAACAAAGCTCCGTTCGATCCCGAACAGACCGCTTCGACAAGCACTTATTATCAGGGAATCGACTTTTTCATGCAGCCAAGTGTCCGTACAATCGGTTTCAGCGTGAGACTTCAATTCTAAAACGATAGAATCATCATGAAAAATACTTTATATAGAACCAAAATTGGTTTGGCTTTCGTTACGGCTTCGCTGTTGACAATGGTATCTTGTACGGGCGATTTCGAGCATTTCAATACCGACCCGAATTCCGCACAGCAAATCGACCCGACTACATTGATCACCTCCATGGAGCTGGATGCAATGTATCCCACTACGGGTGAAACGACGGTTCCTGTGAATAATTATCAGACAGGTTGGAACTTGTTGGCAGACCATTATGCCGGTTACATGGCATGTGCCAATCATTGGGAGGGTGGTATCAATCCACTCGTTTATAATTTGACGAATAATTGGCGCAGTACTGTCTTTTCGGTTGCATTTACGCAAGTGATGCCTGCATGGCTTCAACTCAAAGCGGCCTACGATCAGGGATTGGTTGCCGGCGAGGTGATGGCTGTCGGAGATATTCTGAAGGTTGTGACTCTTCACCGGGCCAGCGATATGTATGGTCCCCTGCCTGTACTCCATTTCGGGGAGGCTCGCTCGCCTTATGATGCTCAAGATGTACTTTACGACCATTTTTTCCAGACGCTCAATAATTCGATTTCCGTTTTGGAAGATTTTCTTGCTACAACGCCCGACAGCAAAGCGTTGGTGAAGGTTGATGCCGTTTATGGCGGGGATTTTGCCAAATGGCTGAAATTTGCCCGTTCGCTCAAACTGCGTCTGGCGATGCGTATCCGCTATGTCGAGCCGGACCTGGCCCTTCAATATGCGCAGGAAGCCATTGAGGGCGGGGTCATCACCTCGACGGATGAGAATGCCTTGTTGCAGACTTATCGCCAGATTACGGTCACCAATCCGTTGGAAATGATTTGGAACTCCTACAACGATGCCCGTATGGGAGCTTCGATGGATTCGTATCTGAATGGTTATGAAGATCCGCGCCGCGAGAAGATGTTCCAACCTGCGACCATTACCGGAGGAGGTTTTCATGGTGTGGTTAACGGTTTGGGGTCGACCGAACAGAAATTTTATACCAAGATGTCCGCTCCAAACATTTTCGGTGAGACTCCGATGCGTTGGCTGCTTGCTTCGGAGGTGGCTTTCCTGAAAGCGGAATTCAAACTGCTGAAAGGCGATAAGAGCGGGGCCAAATCCGATTATGAAGAGGGCATTCGTCTGTCGTTTCTCGAGAACGGATTGTCCGCATCTGATGCTGCCGATTATGCGCAGAGTATGAAGACCCCTGCCCGATTCATAGATATGTCGGAAAATCCGACCAAGTATTCAAAGAATGCATTAGGAACCGTTTCTGTGAAGTGGGCCGAAGATGGAAATGAGTTGGAGCGAATCATTACTCAAAAGTGGATCGCCCTCTACCCTAATGGGATGGAGGCATGGGCCGAGTTCCGTCGCACGGGTTTCCCGAAACTTTTCCCGATTAACGAAAATAGCAACGATCCGTCGATTGACAAAAATAAGCAGATTCGACGGGTGATTTTCCCCAAGAGCGAGTATGCGAACAACGCCGGAGCCGTGAATGCTGCGACGCGCTTGTTGGGAGGACCCGACAGTGGAGGTACCCGACTTTGGTGGGATGCCCGATAAAAGTCGAATAGAAATCACAAATGAATTTCATTATGAAAAATAGTATAAAACATTTTCTGTTGCCGCTCGTTTGTGGAATTGCGTTCATTTCCTGTGAGAAGCAGACCACTCCTGAGCCGGTTCAAATCCAACGTCCGGAATTACAGTCGCCCATCGTACGTGACGATGTTTATTATGCCCGTTTGCGTGCTTACAAGAAAACGGATCACAAACTCGCTTTCGGCTGGTTTGGTTCTTGGACAGCTATCAATCCTTCTGAACAAAGTCGCCTGCGCAGTGCCCCCGACTCGATGGATATTATTTCGATATGGAGTCAGTGGCACAGTCTGAGTCGGGAGCAGATCGAAGACAAAGCTTTCGTGCAGCAGGTATTGGGAACGAAGGTTGTTTTTTGTATTTCAGCAAAAGATGTTCCCGAAGAGTTCAAGGTTGACGGTCAGATCACCGATGAGTCTCTTAAAGATTATGCCAGAGCATGGGGTAAGGATTCGATTGATAAATATCAATATGACGGTATTGATATTGATTTCGAGACTGCTGCAGACCATGTGGGACCACTCAGCGGGAATTTGGAACTGTTCAAAAAGTTTTGCGAAGAGTTGAGCCAGTATATCGGTCCTAAATCGGGGACAGGGCGTTTGTTTCTGATCGATGGAAATCTTGAATCTCTTGACGAGGGGTTCAGTGAGTTTTGCAATTACGGAGTGGCCCAAGCTTATGCCGTAGCCGGTCAAAACGGAGATCGCCAGCTGGATTGGAAATTTCAGTTTATGGAAGAGAAAGGCTGGAATATAAATCAGATGATTTTTACCGAGAATTTTGAGTCCTACTGGAAAACCGGAGGAATTGCTTATGATGCTGGGGAAGATGGAATCATTGAGTGGTCTTTGCTTGGCATGGCTAATTATGCCGATAAGAGGGATGCTGCGGGTTTTGGTGCCTACCACATGGAGTATGAATATGGCCATTCGGATATGCCTTATAAATATATGCGTCAGGCGATTCAGTATGCAAATCCTGCCCCGCATGGGGACTATTCGAAAAATTTGGTTACGTTGAACGAGGCAGGCGAGTACGCTTTCGAGATTCCGGTCTTTCCTTCGGGCATGAGCGAAGGGGTTCAGTTCTCATTGACGGCATCGTTGACGGGCGTACCAACAGCCGATGCAGATATTCCGCTGGTTGTGGACAACAGTCTGGTGACTGCTTATAATAATTATTATTATACGGAATATAAAACGCTGGATCCCGCACTTGTCTCTTTTTCCGGACCGCTTCATTTCGTGGCTGGGGCACAGGATTCGGAAACTCCGGTTATCGTCGGCATTACAGATGTTACGACATTGGGTGATGAGGAATATTTGGTTCCAGTGCGTGTTGATTTCTCAAAGCATTCAGGTTTTTCTGCCAATACCGACAAAGAGGTTTGTTACCTTAAGTTGAAGACGAAGCAGCAGGTTTGTGTTCTGTCGCTTCCTGGAATGGAGCAGGTGACTGAAATCTCTGTGATGCAAGGAGAAGACGGTATGGTCATTGAGAAGAAAGGTTATACGTTGCAATTGCAGGCCTCCATCGGAGTGCCTGTCGATAGCAAATTTTCCATTGTGGCTGATCCTGCCTTGGTTGATAGTTATAACAAACAGCACGGCACGAAATACACCCCGATGTCTGCGAATGATGTAACGCTTCCAGACGAGTTGTTGCTTCCGAAAAATAGTCAGGCGACCACCCCTGTTGAGATTAAGGCTGTTGATTATGAAAAACTGACGTCGGACGGATCGATGGTGGTTTTGAAAGTCGATCTTGGCGGGAATGCGGATTTCAATACCATTGGAGATAAGGATATTGTTAAATTCGTGGTATTCAAAAAGATGGAAGGGAATATTGAGGAAAATGCTACGCGGGTTCCCGGTACGGTGATTGCGGATATGAGCGGATGGACTTATGATGCTCCGGGTGCAGAAGGGCTCGTCTCTTCGCAAATGTTCGACGGAGCAATAGCGATGAATCAATCAGGCTGGTATATTACAAACGGCTCCGTGACGGCGACTGTCGATATGGTGAATGTTCATACGCTTGCAGGTTTCCGCATCCGTCCCATGTATGGTTTAGGCTATTATAAGGTATTACGGCTTTATGACGTGAAGACGAGCGAAGACGGTCAGCATTGGGTTTCGCAATCGGGGGATTCTTTCGTCTCTTTGGCTTTGAGCGGTGATGATTGGCAGTATGTGAAATTCTATAAGCCTGTTTCTTGCCGTTTTGTCCGAATGACCTATCGTTGCGATAAAGAGAGTGCATCTAATAGTTATGTAGGGTGCAATGAGTTCAATGCCATTGCTTCGAATTAATTGTTAAATACGGAAAAACTATGAACCTGAAATATTTTATTGTTTTTGTCGCAGGTATGGCTGCTCTTGCAGGGTGTCAGGAGGCTTCCGAATACATACCGTCGATTTATATCACCGAGGCACAGCGGCAAGAGGTTAAAACCATTACGATCTCCCAAGCTGGAGAAAAAGCCGAATTTACAGTTTCGGCGGCACAGATTGTCGACCGTGATACGCATGTGTCGTTTGAAGCATGTCCGGAACTGGTTGCGGATTATAATGACAGATACGGACGGACTGCCGTTGCACTCGAAGACTTTACGTTTGCGAAAAAAGAAGTGGTGATTGCTGCCGGTAAAAATGTTTCGGAAAGTGTCGAAGTTGTCGTGAACGAGGAACTGAAACCGGGAACATTCTATTGTCTGCCGGTCAAGATCGCCTCTACGGACGGAGGCATGTCGATCTTGGAATCGTCGAGTAAGCTTTTTCTTGTATTCCGGGCACCGGTTAGGAGTAAAGCGGTCTATATCGGATCGGGAAACAAGTGCTTTGTTCCGACTTTTCCAGAGAAACCTTCATTTGAGGGTTTGGATCTCGACGCGATGCAGGAGGTGACGCTTGAATGCCGTGTTATGGTTAATGCATTTAAGGAGAGCGATCCTTACATATCGTCGATTATGGGCTTTGAGGGTGAAGTTTGTATGCGTTTCGGCGATGTGAAGATCGGCTATGACGTGCTCCAGGTCTGCAAAGGCGATTATCAGCCGGCAGCTATCAGTTCGCCTTGTGCTTTGAACCAATGGTACCATGTGGCTGCCGTATGGTCGCGCTCTGTGTTGCGTGTTTACATCGACGGAAAACTTGTTGCCGAGCAAAAGCACCAGGGAGAGACGGTTGATATTGCAGGTTATCATAAGTTGGATGGCGGCAGCCATATCGGATTTGGTTTGGGTGCAGCTTCGGTTTATCAGGGTAACCGTCCGCTTAACGGTTATTTGGCCGAGGCACGTGTCTGGTCGCGGGCGCTCTCGTCGAATGAAATCGCCAACAACAAGGATTTGGTGGTTGTCGATCCGCAGTCGCCCGGCTTGCTGGCCTATTGGAAGATGAACGAATGCGAAGTGCTTGAAGAGCCTCGTAGAGACCCGATTCTTAATCGCATTTTCTATAATCGGATTGTCGATCAGACGGGCCACGGATATGATGCCTACGGGGAAGGAAGAAATCCGGATTTTATTGACACCAATTGGTAAGCGACATACATTTTTTCGAAATGGTCCTGTTTTTTGAATCCCTATTTTAAGCAACGGACCTCGTTGTACGGAAAAATGCAGTGCTATGTATCGAAGCGGGCGGCCTGCAAGCCGTCCGCTTTTTAATTAAAAAATAAACTATGAAATTACGATATCTGTTTCTTGCCGCAGTGTTGTTTGCCGGGGCATGCAGCCGGCCGTCGGAGACCTTTTCTACGGGAATCATTCCCGTTCCGCAGCATGTGAATTGGGGTGAAGGGACATTCCGTATGCCTCGGACGTTGACTTATGTCACTGATCTTGAGGGGCAGGAAAAAGCCGATCTTGCAGCGTGGATGGAGCGTTCGGTTGCAGGCCGGTTTTTCCCCGTTCCTTTTGTCGAAGCCCTCGAAGGCGATATTCCGGCTCTGCGGTTGCGGATTGCAGATAAAGGTGCCCCCGAGAGTTATCGGCTTGATGTCGTCCGCGACAGCATGACGATTACGGCTCCTGATGCAGCCGGTTTGTTTTACGGTTTGCAGTCGCTGGCGCAGTTGGCAGAGCATACGGGGCAACGTATTCCCGCCGTTACGATCGAAGACGCTCCGCGTTTCGCTTACCGGGGCTTCATGCTCGACGTATCGCGTCATTTCCGGGATAAGGAGTTTGTCAAACGGCAACTCGATCTGCTGGCCCGCTACAAGCTCAACCGGTTTCATTGGCATCTGACCGACGGTGCTGGCTGGCGTATCGAGATCAAGAAATATCCCGAGTTGACGGATTTTGCGGCTTGGAGGCCCTATTCCTGTTATACGGAGTGGTATTACGGCGACCGGCGTTACTGTCATCGGGATGATCCTGCGGCCGAAGGCGGTTATTATATGCAGGAGGAGATCCGCGAGGTGGTTGAATACGCTCGCGCCCTGCATATCACCGTGATTCCCGAGATTGAGATGCCCGGGCATAGCGAGGAGGTGCTGGCAACCTATCCGCAACTTGCCTGCAGCGGCAAGCCTTATGTCAATAAGGACTTGTGTATTGGCAATGAAGAAACCTTCGAATTTCTGAAGAATGTGCTTTCGGAAGTCATTGAACTTTTTCCCTCGGAATATATCCATATTGGAGGTGATGAAGCGGACAAGGCGAGTTGGGCGACATGTCCGCGCTGTCGGACTCGGATGAGGCAGGAAGGACTGGAAGATGTTGACGGATTGCAGAGCTATCTGGTGCATCGTGTTGAGGTGTTTCTTAACGGTAAGGGACGCCGTTTGCTGGGCTGGGACGAGATTCTGCAAGGCGGATTGGCTCCGGACGCTACGGTGATGTCGTGGCGAGGTTCCGAGGGCGGTATTGCAGCCGCCCGTGCGGGACATCAGGCCGTGATGACTCCCAATAGTTATTGTTACCTTGATTATTGCCAAGATGATCCTACGCGTGAACCGGCTGCTGCTGCGGCTTTCGTCACGCTTGAAAAGGCTTATTCCCTGGATCCGGCTCCCGATTCGCTCGGCGTCGATGTAGTGCCGATGATCCTTGGTGTGCAGGGTAATTTGTGGTGCGAGCATGTGCCGACCGGGGAACATGCCGAGCATATGATATGGCCGCGCTTGATGGCTATTGCCGAAGTGGGGTGGAGCCTTCCGGAACGCAAGGATTACGATGATTTTCATGCCCGCGTACTCGATGCCGTGGCGTGGATGCAAGAGAGGGGATATCATCCTTTCGATCAGAAGAATGCCGTAGGGGACCGTCCCGAATCAATCGAACCTGTTCTGTGCCTCTCGACAGGCAAACCGGTTGTTTACCATACGCCTTACAGCCCGAAATACGCGGCTGTGGGCGATGGCTCGCTGACCGACGGGCTGCGCGGAGACTGGAATTACGGCGACGGCCGCTGGCAAGGCTGGCTCGATACAGACATTGATCTGGTGGTTGATTTGGGGGAATGCTGTTCAGTGAAACATATTGCCGCAGACTTTATGCAGGGATTCTATGCTGATATTTGGATGCCTCGGGCGGTTGAAATTTCTGTTTCGAACGATAATAAGGCGTATACGATGCTTGCGACCGTTGAGAACGACGTGCCGTTCGATTTCAGACAGGACTGTTACCGGACGTTTGGCTGGACGGGTGAATCCCAAGGACGTTATATTCGGCTGAAAGCCTTTCATAACGGACATCCTGGCGGATGGATTTTCACCGATGAGATAATTGTGGAGTAATACATTGATCCTACAGAAATGAATCTTTCTTCGCGTTCACCCCTTCGGTGGGTTCCGAGTTTGTACTTTGCGATGGGTCTTCCGTTTGTGGTCCTGAACATGGTTTCTGCGGTTCTGTACAAGGACCTGGGGATCTCGGATGCTCAGATCGCGTTCTGGACCTCTCTGATCATGTGGCCATGGACGATCAAGTTTCTGTGGAGCCCTTTTCTGGAGCTTTACCGGACGAAGAAGTTCTGGGTCGTGGGGAGCCAGTTGTTGAGCGGCGTTCTGTTCGGCGTCGCGGCCCTGTCGCTTCAGCTTCCGCTGTTCTTCGCGGTCAGTGTTGCTGTCTTTGCGGTCGTTGCCTTCAGCGGGGCGACGCACGACATCGCGGCCGACGGCGTCTACATGTCGGAACTCACGACGCAGGATCAGGCGAAATACATCGGCTGGCAGGGGGCGTTCTACAACCTTGCGAAACTGGTCGCCACGGGCGGTCTGGTGTGGCTTGCGGGGTGGCTTTACGAGGGTTTCAGCACCTCGGGGACCGCATCGTTCGACGCTTATGTCCGTTCGTGGACGGTCGTTTTGCTGCTCCTGTGCGTCACGCTCGTCGCTTTGGGCCTTTACCATCTCCGCGCGCTTCCTTCAGGCGGTTCGGCTTCAGAAGGCCGCTCGCTGCGGGATGGCCTTTCGGGCCTGAAAGAGGTTATCGCGGCGTTCTTCACCAAACGGCATATCTGGTACTATATCGCCTTCATCATCCTGTACCGGTTGGGCGAGGGCTTCGTGATGAAGATCGTTCCGCTGTTTCTCAAAGCCGACACGGCCTCGGGCGGTCTGGGCCTTACGAACCAGCAGATCGGCCTTTACTACGGGACTTTCGGCGCGGGGGCGTTTCTGCTGGGCTCGCTTTTGGCGGGCTACTACATCGCCCGACGAGGTCTGCGGCGCACTCTTTTCACGCTGTGCTGTATCTTCAACCTGCCGTTCGGGGTCTACGCCTTGCTTGCATGGTTCCAGCCTTCGAGCATGTGGCTCGTCGGCGGGGGCATCGTCGTGGAGTACTTCGGCTACGGCTTCGGCTTCGTGGGCCTCACGCTGTTTATGATGCAGCAGGTCGCTCCGGGACGTCACCAGATGGCGCACTACGCTTTCGCTTCGGGTATTATGAACCTCTCGGTGATGCTCACGGGCATGGCTTCGGGCTTTTTGAGCGATCTGATGAGCTACCGGATCTTCTTCCTCGCGGTGATGCTCGCCACCATTCCGGCTTTTGTGATCACCCGGCTGGTTCCCTTTACCTATGACGACAAACCAAACGACAAATAATTTATATGGATACACTGAAAATTGCGGGCTCGAATCAGCCCGATATGCCGTGGGAGGACCGTCCCGCCGGCTCCAAAGAGGTGATGTGGCGTTACACGCAGAACCCGATCATCGGGCGTCATGCGCTTTCGACGTCGAATTCGATCTTCAACTCGGCGGTCGTTCCCTTCAGGAAAGGCAAGTATAATTATGCGGGCGTTTTCCGGTGCGACGACACGAACCGCCGGATGCGCATCCACGTGGGCTTTTCGGTCGACGGCCTTCGGTGGGAGATCGAGGAGTCCGACTTCCGGCTGGAGGGTGCGGACGCCGAGATCGGCCAGTGGGTCTACGGCTACGATCCTCGCGTTGCGAAGATCGGCGACAAATACTACGTTACGTGGTGCAACGGCTACCACGGGCCGACGATCGGCATTGCGTGGACGGATGACTTCGAGACGTTCCACCAGCTTGAAAACGCATTTCTTCCCTATAACCGCAACGGGGTTCTGTTTCCGCGCAAGATCGGGGGCCGGTTCGCGATGCTGTCGCGTCCGAGCGACACGGGTCACACGCCCTTCGGGGACATCTTCTATTCGGAGAGCCCCGACATGGAGTTCTGGGGCCGCCACCGTCATGTGATGTCTCCCTCGGCGTTCGAGGTTTCGGCGTGGCAGTGCATGAAGATCGGCGCGGGCCCCGTTCCCATCGAGACCTCGGAGGGCTGGCTGCTGTTCTACCACGGGGTGCTTCGCTCATGCAACGGCTATGTCTACGCCTTCGGCTCGGCATTGCTGGATTTGGAGGAGCCGTGGAAGGTCACGGCCCGCAGCGGTCCCTACCTGATCTCCCCGCGCGAAACGTACGAATGCATGGGCGACGTTCCGAACGTTACGTTCCCGTGCGCTGCGCTGCACGACCCCGCGACGGGACGCGTGGCCGTCTACTACGGATGCGCCGACACCGTCACGGGCCTTGCGTTCGGCTATATCCCTGAAATTA
>OWJJ01001332.1_pt1 | contig 14637 bp, 18 predicted proteins | sample 1732811 | NCBI WGS metagenome assembly OWJJ01 (sample SAMN05065756, study PRJEB22554) | human gut metagenome | biome: ENVO:2100002; feature: ENVO:00000062; material: ENVO:00002003 | host: Homo sapiens | place: USA
CATGGCAAAGACGGCTGTGATCTCCGGCGTGACGGCCCTGAAGAACATGGCGCTCGGTCTGGTCAGCATGGCGAGGCAGGCGGTTGTGACCGCTGTAACCGCCATGCCCGGGTTGATTGCCTCTGTGTGGTCCTTCACAGCGGCACTGCTGGCAAATCCCATCACATGGGTTGTCATTGGTATCGTTGCGCTGATCGCCGCCCTCATCCTGCTCTGGCAGAACTGGGACAGCGTGACCGCGTTCCTGCAGAACGCCTGGGACACCGCCTGCTCCAAAATCACGGCAGGACTTGAGTGGCTGAAGCAGGGCTTTCAGTCTATCATGGACTGGATCGGCGAGAAGATCGCATGGTTCGGTGAAGCCGGACGGCGGCTCGTGACCACCTTCGTCGACGGTATCAAGTCCGTGGCGATGGCGCCCATCAACGCGGTCAAGGGCATCTTTGGGAAGATCAGCAACCTGTTCCCCCACTCCGATGCCAAGGAGGGTCCCCTGAGCACCCTGACTCTGAGCGGCAAAAAGACCATGACCACCTTCGCCGAGGGTGTGACCCTGGCGGAGGATGCTCCGGCCAACGCAATCACCAAGGGTCTGGAGGGAGCCAGGGTCAGCCTCCAGCAGGATGCTCCCAAGCCGGTCCGCCTGGGCGGCAGTACAGGCGAGGAAGCAGACGCTGGAGACGGCAGCGGCTCCGCCGGAAGGGATGGCAAAGTCTTTATCGTCAAGAAGCTGGTGCTGCAGGTGGATGTCAAGAAGATCAAGCAACTTCAGGACCTGCTGGAGATCGTGGGCGAACTGGAAGACAAAATCAACAGCGGCGAGGATCCGGATGATGATCCGGAGACCGACTTCGCGCTGGCGTAAGGAAGGGGGGCGGCTCTCATGATCTTTGTGGAAGACAATACCATCAAGCTGAACGGAGTCGTCCTCCCTGGCCTTGTTAAAAGCATCGAGGTCAAGGAGTCGGCACAGATCGACGAGCAGGAGGTGGAGGGCAGCTCCGCCAAGCCCAAGCAGGCCACCGGCTACGAGGATGCCAAAATCAATATTGAGCTGGTGGTGGACGATACCGACACGCAGACCAAGTATCAGCGCCTGGAGACGCTCCGGGCGGTGTTCCGCAAAGAGGGTCAGGGTGTGCCGCAGCCGATTCCTATCGTGTGTGAGGACGCGGCCGCCCACGGTATCGACAAGGTCCTGTTCAAATCTCTCAACCACAAGGCCGAACAGAAGAAGAGCTATTTCTCCGTGACCCTGGAGCTGTGGGAGTACATCCCACAGACCATCCAGGCCGTAAAATCCTCCGGCACTTCGTCCGGCAAGAAGAGCGGCAGCTCCGGCAGCGGCTCAGCTGGGACATTGGACAGCAGTTACTCCAGCTATCTCAGCTCCGACCGGGGCGCGGCGCCGGGGAAGATCACGCCGGCACTGCAGAAGAAGCGGGGCAAGTCCCCTGCCGTGGATGACGCGGATACGGCCAAGGTCCTGTCAAAGCTGAAAAGGAAGTAGTACATGGAGACGTTGGAACTGTTCTATCCGCGGATCACCGCTCAGGCCGGGGGCTACACCTTCCAGCAGGGCATTGAGATCGAGGTCTCCTCCGCCAGGGACTCCTGCATGGACTGGGCAAAGATCCGCTTCACAGACCGCTTCAGGCCGGAGGTTACGCTCTCCCGCCTGGAGCCGGCCACGATTCTGCTGGGTTATGGCGGCGCCTTCGATGAAGTCTTTACTGGCTATGTCGCCAAGCCGTACAGTACCGGCAGCAACGCCAATGAGATTGTTCTGAAGGACGCAATGATGCTGCTGGAGGACATCACTGTAAACGAGACCTTTCTGGATACGACGCCCCAGGAAGTGATCCGGTACATCCTGGCACAGGCGGGCCTGACGGAGCTGAAGCTGACGTCTATGGTCTATCCGGTACGGAAGCGCCTCTCCATCCGAAAGCAGAGCGGCGTCCAGGCACTGGATGCCGTGGCTGCGGCCTGGGGCCTTCAGGTCCCGTACTTCTTCTCCGGCGGCATTTTTTATTGGGGCAGGCAACCGGAGCAGCCCCTCACCTATTCTTTCGAGGCGGGACGAAATATCCTGAGCCTCGCCCGGCGCGGCAGCCTCTGGGACCTTGAAACCGTGTCCGCACCATTTGTCCGTCACTCCCACCGCGTCCAGGTCAGCCATCCCAGTATCTCGGGCGAGGTGGAGGTGGTCCGGGTCCGACACCTCACCAACGATGAGGGCTTCATCCGGACCCATATTTACTTCTGAAGGAGGGAACCGCCATGGGAAAGCAGTTGGAGCGGTTTGTCAAGGCTGTGGTCGGGGACATCCTCAAGCAGGACTATCCCTATCTGACGTCGCCCGCCATCCTCCTGGCCCGTGTATCCGCCGTGAAGACCCTTTCGGACACCTACGAGGCGGAGGAGCTGGATATCCACAACGATGAGGGCGGCACCAGCTATCGGGGCCATATTGTGGGCCGCTGGCAGGAGTACACCCTGACGGTGGTGGACCGCTTCGGCAGCGAGGACAGCAGCTTCCCGGCCCTGCCCGGCGTTCGCTCCAGGATACAGCTCCAGGCCGGGGCACTGGCGGCCATCGCGCTCCCCTTTGGAGATCTCACGCCGGTCATCATCGGGGAGGTGGTCCTGTGACGGGTCTGCACGACACGGACATCCGGTTGGATGAGGATGGACAGCTCACCCAGGCAGCGGATGGCGACGCCCCTCTCTGCTCCGGCATGGACTGCTTCCTGCAATCCATCATCCTGGAGGCGCAGACGCAGAAGGGCGAGCTGTTTTATGACGAGGACTTCGGCTGGAGCCTGTACGACTTCCTGCAGTCTGAAGATGATGAGATCACCCGGCTGGAGATCACGCAGCGGGTCAGGAGCGGCCTGCTCAAACGGGAGGAAATCATTCCAGACAGCGTACAGGTCCATGTGGAACTTGTAAAGGACGCTTTTCATATTTACGGCTCTTTCCAGACCGCGGACACGGAGGCGTCCTACAGTCTGCACATTATCATCGACCCGGTCAATCTGGAGGTGACTGTCATTGATTGACGATAAGATTTTAGATCAGGTGATCCCTGTTCCGGATCTGACGGAGCTGAAGGATCAACGGATCCAGGAGCTGTCCGACGCCGGCTTCACCATCACAAACTTCCATTCCGGCGGCGTCTTCCACACGCTCCTCATGATCGTCCTGCGCATCCAGATCGAACTTCTGGAGCTCTGCCGGACAGTCTTGAATCAGATGTTCGTGAGCCACGCTTCCGGCGCCTGGCTGGACCTGAAGATGTCCGACTACTCCAAAACCCGCAAGCTGGCGCAGAAGACCCAAGGTGTGGTCACCGTCTCCCGGACCGGCACGGATGGCGAGGCGGTCAAGATCCCAAAGGGGCATATCTTCAAGAGCATCAAGGATATCAACGGCGACGAGCTGCGCTTTGTGGCCCTGCAGGAGACCACCCTCCAGAAGGGAGCCTCATCCGTGGATGTCCCGGTAGAGGCAGAGACAGAAGGCGCCCGCTACAACGTCCCCGCCGCACAAATCACACGGACCCTCACCTATCTGGGAGATGTGACCATCTCCAACAGCGCCGGCTGGATCACCCGGGAGGGCAGCGACACGGAGGACGATGAGAGCGCCAGGGAGCGCACGCTCCGATCCTGGTCCGAGCTGGCGCTCGTTCCGCTGCGGGACACCTACATCAACGTCTGCTCCGCCATCGCCGGCGTCCTCTATGTTACCGTCAAGGATCAGCACCCGAGAGGGCAGGGCACCGTCGATATCATCATCACCTCAGAGGCCGGGACGGCCACGGAGGACCTGCTGGAAAAGTGCCGGGTGGCCTGTGAGGAGATACGGGAACCGGACACGGACGTGAAGGTGAAGAGCGCGGAGATCGTCGCCCAGGATGTGGCTGTCACGGTCACCGTCTCCAGCGCCCTCAGCCAGGACGGCCTCGCGGAGCGCGTGCAGGCGTCCGTCACGGACCTGCTGAAGCTGCGCAACCGCGGAGACTCCCTCAATGAGCTGACCCATGCGGACATCATCCACAAGATCAAGAGCGACGTCTCCACGGTGAGAAACGTGACCGTGACCACGCCTGCGGCAGATGTCACTCTGGCCGAGGAGAAGGTCATCATGGCCGGAAAGATCACCGTCACAGTGAAAGGAGTTTGACCGTGTTCAAGACCTTCGGAGAGTATATGTACACGCTGCTCTTCAGCCCCTTGCGGCGGGGCCGCCAGTCTCTAAATCAGTTTTACATCTTCTTCAAGGTGATGGGGCGGTCCTTTGACCAGTGCAAGGAGGCGCTGCTGCAGGTCCGGGAAGAGGCTTCTGTGCTCACCTGCTCGGACGCGATGCTTCCGGTCCATGGCGCGGACCGGGATATGCTCCGCCTGCAGGGGGAGACTGTGGACAACTACCGCCGGCGCATTGCCATGAAGGGCGCGATCTCAGAGATGGCCGGGCTGAACAGCGGCATCCGCTATCTGGCTCAGGCGTTCGGATATGACGAAGTCAACATTGAACCGGGAGAAAAGCCGGATCACTGGGCGGAGGCTACTGTCTGGTTTATCGGTGGGAATATCGTGCTGGATGACCGGACGCTCCTTCTGCAGGAGTTGAACAAGATCAAGCCGGCGCGGACCCTCCTCCACCTTGCCAAGGAGCAGCGGTATGAGGCCCCTCTCTACTTGGCGGCAGCCATAGAGCGGGGCAGGCAGATGACGATTGAACAGGAGTAAGAGATATGGCATTCACAAGATTGAAGCTCACGACCTTCGGCCAGACGATTGAGGCCAAGCGCCACCAGGGCAAGGGCATCCATTTTACCCGTGTAGCCATCGGAGACGGCCTGCTGGGCAACGGCTCCATGATTAACCGTACAGAGCTTGTCAGCGAGCGGCACTCCATGCTGATCGACGGCATCCTGACCACGGACGACGCGAAGCAGAGCGCCGTGGTTGCCACATTGGACAACAGCCAGTTTGAGGAGGGCTTTCTTTACCGGGAACTCGCTTTGATGGCGCAGGACCCGGACACGCAGGAGGAAGGCGCTTACCTCTATGACAATGCCGGCCAGGAGTGCGAGTACCTGGACACCCAGGATGGCGGCGTGGTGATCTATGAGCGTCTCAAGCTCCTGATCCGCGTGGAACAGACGGAGCAGATCACCTTTGTGGCATCCGGTAATCCCCTTTATTTGAGCGCCGAGGATGTCCAGGAGATGATCCGTCAGCACAATGAGTCCGAAGACGCGCATCCGAAAAAGGCTGATCTGGGAGAGGACAATAAAGTCCTGCCGGAGCAGCTGCCGGAAATGGACGTCTCAACCGCAATGGCGGACTTTGGCACCAAAGATGCCCTGGCGGACGCGGACGGGATCGTCATCACGGACAGCGCGGCGGAAAACGCCGGGAAGCGGGTGCTTTGGGGCAAGGTCAAGGAGCTGCTGGGCAAGCTGTATGTCCCGCTCACACGGAAGATCAACACCAAAGCCCTGTCCTCGGATATCACCCTCTCGGCCGCGGACGTGGGGGCGGCCGCAGCGTCTCACACCCACGCGCTGGATGACCTTACCGGGATCCTGTCGGTCAATAAGGGCGGCACCGGGCAGAGCTCGCTGGAGGCCCTGCTGGCCGCACTGAAGCAGGCCGGCGCCGTTCAGATCGCCACCGGCTCCTATGTCGGAACCGGCACTTATGGGGCCGATCATCCGTGCAGTTTAACGTTCGATTTTCCGCCTAAACTGATTATGATTACCCGCTACTGCACGGGGACATCAAGTATCGACTATATATTTCCGGGTGACAGCGAAGGCAATTACTGGTTGATGGACGCAAATACTCTTACAGATTCAAACGATAGTCTTTCAGGGTATGTTGGGACAGGATTTGGCATGGTGTTTGGCTATGGCGGAAACGCTAGTGTCGGATACAAGTCATCGGATCTGCGAACTATTTATTGGTATTCTTACAATGATGCGGCAAGTCAGTATAACGGTGATGGTACAACGTACTATTATGCGGCCATCGGATAAAGGTTCGATTTTGTGCCTAAGCTGGTGATTGTCCAGCAAGCCAGTACGTTGGGTGGATTCAACTCCAATTCATGCGGCTCTGGTTTTTTGTGGCTCGCAGAGCAGACATCCCAAGATCAGTCACTCAACAGCAGTCATTCATATCCAGGTAGCGCAAATTTGGTATTTAATTTGGAGGGCACGCAACTCAGCTGGTATTCCGAGGAAACCGGAGGCTATGGGATAGCCTATCAGGAGAATGTCAGCGGCCAAAAATACAGTTTCCTTGCGATTAAGTAATCGTTCGATTTTTTGCCTAAGCTGATTTTCGTGTTTGCATATTACGAAAATCCGGATCCAGGAGGGAGCTCTGCCCGGTATATCCCTCTCGGAAATGGAATCGAAAATCATGACGAAGATGCCTGTCTGTGCGTATTGGATACAAGCAAAATCGGCACGGACTATACTGCCGGATTTGGCCTTGGGTATATACATTCCGCAAATAGTCTATGGGCAAAAAAATCACCTGACGGTAAAACGGTATCTTGGTATAACACATACAATTCCAGGCTGGGGCCTGAGATGTATCAGTTTAACACCTCTGGGTGGGAGTTCTTCTTTGCTGCCATCGGATAGATGATGATTTGTTAGCCAAATGCGATCCAGCCATATTCAACCCCCGCCGCATTGAGCTGATATGCGGCGCTGTCCATCTCAACAGGCTGGCTATTCCCGCTCTTCTGCGTGTAAGAGGTGTACCATCTCAGCGTGTTATTTTGGAAGGCGGCATAGTGCTCCAAAACATACTCATACGGATAAGCCCCGCCGCCGCTTTGATAGCCATCCTCAAAAGGGAATGGATATTTTTGATAGGCAGCTGTGAGGTCTCCGGGAGAAACGATGCTCTTGTTAGCAAGTGTCTGAGAGTTCCAAGCCATACTGCTGAATCCGGCTCCAAACAGCCAAATCAGCTTAGGCAAAAAATCGAACGATTATCCGATGGCAATGTAGGTATAAACCGAATCAGCCGCATTCATCTGGCCTTCTGTTGATCCGCTGTACCATCCAATGGTGTTGTTTGCAGGTCTAACTGTTTCAATCGGATACGCTGTTCCGGTGTTGGCCGTGCGATAAAAAAAGCCGCAGTCATCAATAATACAGAGATGGAAGCCCCAATTAGTGTTTGTCTTGTTCACATAAAGGTAGCGTGGCGAAAAATCGAACCTTTATCCGATGGCAATGTAAGAATAGGTGGTGTTCAGCTCATTAAGTTGAGCGTAGGAGTCTGCTTGGAAATCCCACTTTACAGTGTTGGCGTCTTGTTTAATACCGCCATACGCTTGACCGATATCCAAACTATCTTGCCCAGGACACCAGATGAAAGAATTTCGCCAGAATCCGGCAATATTTAGTGGTGTCAATCCTGTTTGAGTCTTATAGACAATCAGGAGCTTAGGCGAAAAATCGAACGTTATTCGGTAGGAGCAGAGACTGCAAAATAGTGATATATCCAACCCGCATTATTAAGCTGGGCGCCGGCGTGAGTTTTGTTGTACCAATAGAGGGTCCGTCTATCAGAGGATATCTTCACATAGGCTTCGTTCTGCTCATTTCCGCTATACAGGCAATGCAGTTGTTGGTATTCATCTGAGAGGGCTGCGGTATCAAACACACCGGTTTTCCATGCCGGGGACATTAAACTCAGGTCGGTGTCGCTTTCATGGAAAGGAATGAAAAAAAGCTGTAGTGGAAAATCGAACGAATAAATGCCGGGGTGAGCAGCGGCGAAAGAGACGCCGGCCCGCCCAAAAGCAGGCCAGCGTGCGGAAAAAGGGTTTTGTATCCTGCAACAGATTTTGTCAGCTCGCCAAATCGTTGCAATCTACGGACCGTTTTATCCCACGGGCGTCGCAAAACCGGACAAGTGTGGAGCGGTCGACCTTCAAGGCGCGGGCGATGGACGCATAGCTGTTTCCCAGGTCCAGCAGGGTTTGAATCACGTTTTCCTTGCCTGTGAGCTTGGTGTGCTTGCCAAGAGCTCCCTTTGGGCGGCCCAGTTGGATACCCTCTGCCCGCTTTCGGGCCAAAGCATCCCGCGTCCGCTCCGAGATCAGCGCCCGCTCAATCTCTGCAGCCAAGCCAAAGGCAAACGCGAGGACTTTGCTGGTGAGGTTATCGCCCAGGCGCCAGCCCTCTTTGATCGTCCAGATCCCGCACCCCTTGCCCAGGCAATACGCCATGATAGAGAAGATCATGAGGAGGCTCCGGCCCAGGCGGGTGATCTCGGTGGAGATGATGGTGTCGTCGCTTGTGACGCTTTGGAGTTTTTTGCCGAGTTTGCGCTTATCAAAATGTTTCATGCCGCTTGCGGTCTCGATGATCCAGTCATCAATCTGGATCGGAGGGTTTTGATGGGCGCAAAAATCCTCGATTGCGAACATCTGGTTTTCAACCGTCTGCTTTCCAGTGCTGACTCTGACATAACCCAAATACATAATCAATCCTTCTTTCTATTTTTTCGGAGGTGTACGTATGAAGATTATACACATGAGTCCTTCCTCTGGCGGGAGCTACAGGATCCAGGATGATCCGTCCCGGACCTCTCCGCCCAGTGGCTATGCCAGGGTTCCGGATGAGTTGGATTTGGCGGAATTCTACGCCGCGAAGGGATTTGTCTCTCCGAGCTTTGCGGATGACGTCATGACCGGCTACACCGTCAATCAGGAGCTGCTGGACGCCTGGAACGCCGCGCATCCCGATTCGGACGTTCTGCTTGAAGCAAGGGAGCGGAAGCTCACCGAACTGTCCGCCGCCTGCAACGCCGCCATTGTCGCGGGATGTGATGTGGAACTTGCGGATGGCGTCACGGGGCACATCTCTCTGACCAGCGAGGATCAGATCAATCTTACGAATGCCGCTGCCAGTGTGAGCGCCGGTGCGGAGGAATACCCCTACCATCTGGACGGGAAGCTCTGCGCCATGTACTCCGCCGCGGACATTCTGACAATGGCGCAGGCAGCCACGGCCCACAAACTGTACCACACCACATATTTCAATCATTTGAAAGCATGGGTGGAGCGGTGTTCGGCGGAAGAGGCCGCCGCCATCGTATACGGCGCAGAACTGCCGGAGGATCTGGCGTCGAATATGACGGCTCTGCTGGCAGCCGCGGAGGCGTCCCATGTCTGAAAAAGTACGCGCGCATCTGATACGCTGGGCCATGGGAGGTGTGCTGTATGGTCTGCTGGAAATCCTTTGGAGAGGCCATACGCACTGGACAATGATGCTTCTGGCGGCCATCCTCTGCATCCCTTTGGATATTGCCAACGAACATATTCCCTGGGAATTCCCTCTTTGGCTTCAGGCAGTGCTGGGCGGCACCGCGATCACCGCGGCGGAGCTGGCGGCCGGGCTGGTGCTCAATGTCTGGCTCGGCCTTGGCATCTGGGATTACTCCGGGCTTTTTGGAAATCTATGGGGCCAGATTTGCCCTCAATTCTGGGCGCTGTGGTGTCTGCTGGCCGGGCCGGTAATCGTTGCGTTTGACTGGCTGGACTACCTCTCCGGAGCGGGTGACCGCCCTAGCTACAAGTGGATTTGAGCAAAAAAATCCCCAGCTATCCAGATGGATAGCTGGGGGTGCTTTAGCTTAGATTTTCTTCTAAGAAGCATTTCTTTTTTTCTCATATATCTTGTCCGAATTTCTCAAAAAACTTGTCGCGCCACAACCGCTGTCCGCTATCTGGTTGGTCAGGGTGTGTTGGAGATCCAAATCGGCCGCGGAACCTATGTGTCCAAACAGTCGCCCGTAAGCGAGGACTTTGGATTTGACGCGCTGAAATATATGCACCTAAAGCTGCGCGACCTCTACGAACTGCGGCTGATGCTGGAGCCTCAGATGGCCTATTATGCGGCTTTGCGGGCAACGGACGAGGAACTGGCACAGATCCTTGCGCTGGGCAGACAGGTGGACAACCACAGCTACACCAAGAACGAGGATCTGGAGGGGAACCAACTGTTCCACAACGCCATCGTACAGGCCACACACAACGAATTCAGCGTCAAGCTGATGGAACTGCTGCACAAAGCCCTGATCCAATCCTTTCGGGAAAACAAAGTCCAGCAGACCATGTCCGAGGACAGCTTGCTGGATCATCAACTTATTATGCGGTTTCTGCAAAACAGAGATGCTGACGGAGCCAAGCTTGCTATGGAACTACACATGAAACACGCTCTGCGCGACTATAAGATATGAGGACTTCGTGGTCCAAGAAATTGCCCGTCTTCCTCACAAAATTCCCCCGATATTTTCATTTCCTAAAAGCATTTGCCAAAAAAGATCCTCTCCCTACAAAACAGCGGACTCTCGATTCCATATCGAGAGTCCGCTACTATTTTGATGGTAAGCGTCAAGCAATTTATTTTGAAAATCTCTCAGAACGGGAATATGCCCGTCAGATTGGCCTTTCCCAGAAAGGGGTCAACAAACGGAAACATAAAATTTTGAAAGAACTCCGAAAGATGATGAAAAAATAATTTTTTTGGTTCTCAGCACCCCTCTGAACTCGGCTTAATAGTGAAGGGTACTTTAGCCTCCTTCAGAAACCCAACTGCTGAAGCCGGCAGTTGATAAGTGCTCCTTGTAAACAGAATATCCGACAGCGGATTCCCATCAGCTGACAGTCCCCCGGAATGGGAAAAGCGATGCAGCGGATGCGCGAAGACCACCTGTGCAGGTGGAAGTCTGCATCAACGACGGCAAGAAAGGTGCAGAGCGGTTCCATCTAGCCCAAAGCAGCTCTGGCAGGCTGTTTCGCCACGACCCTGTCAGCCTATAATGGTACACCTGTCCCGCATATGCGGGAGCAGCTCGGAGAGATCCTCGGAGGGGTGAGATTCCCGTAGGACGTTGCCAAACGCCGATCCGTATGTCGCCCATCAGCTCGAGAAGTAGTGTCGAATAGAGCTGAGTAACAAGAAATAGATTTTATAAGTGTCCGCCTTAGAGTATGGTTTCACAAGAGAAGCAGAAAGCTTCAGAGGTCGAGACACGATTCGCGGGCCGGGGCCTACGAACTGTCCCACAGTAAAAGCTTCCCGGCTATGCTCGTCGGAAGTCGGATTGTCGTTCCAAAGGATCGGCTGTTGGCCTGGGTAGACCGGAAAGTGTCTGAACGGATTTAAAACAGGAGATGAGAAAATGTCCAATCGGAAAAACCGTGGAGATGGCAGTATTCGAAAGCGTGCAGACGGTCGTTGGGAAGGTCGTTATACGGCAAGCCGGAACGAGGAAACCGGGAAACTCATTTACAAAAGTGTTCTGGCAAGGACACAAGCCGAGTGTAAGCGGTAGCTTCGGGAAGCGGTTTGGAATCAGGAACATGAAGCAGCGCCACTGACCGGTTTGGCTCAGGAAACGCAAGGAGCTTCTGCGCCACAGATGAATTGTCAAGAGTACACAATCGCACAGTGGCTTCAGACCTGGTACGATCTCTATGCGAAGCAAAATATTCGAGAAAGCCCCCGGTTACAATACAGTTATTTTATAAATCATCTGGTGATCCCGCAAATCGGTGAAATTCCGTTGAGTCAACTGACCGGACTGCGTCTCCAGATTCTTTATCAAGACCTTCGTACCAATGGGAGGGTACGGTCTCAGAAGCGGATGGGTCCCGGTCTGAGTCCTAAAACGGTCCGCAGTGTTCATATGCTTCTGCACGCCGCATTGGAACAGGCGGTTCGTGCCGGTATCATTGCTAAAAATCCGACGATGGAGTGCAAACCTCCAAAACTGGAGCAGAAGGAAATGAAGGTCAACCAGCCGCAGCAGATCGGGAACTATCTGCAGGCGGCAGCAGAGCGAAACGTGCTGCCGATGTTCTTCCTGGAACTGACCACCGGCCTGCGCCGCGGTGAGCTGCTGGCCCTGCTCTGGAGCGATCTGGACCCACAGAACCGAAGCATCTCTGTGACGAAATCTGTCAGCCGGCTGAATGGAGAACTGGTGGTGAGTCAGCCCAAGACCCAGCATTCCATCCGGACGCTTCTGATCCCACAGCAGGCTGTGGATCTGTTGGTACAAGAACACAGTCAGCATCCGAATAATCCATATCTGTTCCCTTCCCCAACAACTGGAACCATGTACAGCCCTGAGACCGTGGCACGAATCCACAAGAGAATCCTTCGGGATGCCGGACTGGAGGACTGCCGTTTTCATGATCTGCGGCATACTTTTGCCACCGTGGCCCTCCAGAACGGTGTGGACATCAAGACGCTCTCCGGTATGCTGGGCCACTATTCATCTGACTTCACGCTGGATACCTACACCCATGTGACGCGGAAAATGCAGGAGGAAGCGGCAGAGAAAATGGGACAGTTTATGGAGATGAAGCTGTGATGAAAGCACCTGAAATCGTCCATTTTTTCCAGCTCCGTCTAATAGAAAATGGGTCAAAAAATGGGTCAGAAAATGGGTCAGAAAATGGGTCAGGGAAAATGAAGCCTCTAAAAAAGCAGAAAAAATCCGCCGATTTCACCAGAAATCAGCGGATTTTTGTCTTGTGTTGATAAAAAAGATGCAGTCCCAAAAATCGAAAGGCCGCCTGCAGGGCGGCACACCAACTGCGAGCCCAGCGCAGTGTATCACAGTTGAAAGCAAAGAAATTCCCTATCCGGCTAAGAAATCTCGCCGCAAGGTGTGAAATCGTGCCAAACAAGGAATTTCTGAACTGGTACATCGAAACAATATGGGCTTTTGAACAACGGCCTGGCTCTGCCGCTCCAGTCCCCAGAAAAGGAGCTGGACAAAGTGAAGGAGTCCCTCAACAAGCACAGGAGCCGGGGGCGTGAGGAGCGGTAACAAAGAAACGCCGCCGCTGTGTCCATCTTCATGTAATGGTGACGCCGGAGGAGCAGGCGCTGATCGGGGAACGCATGGCCGAGACGGGCATTTCCTACATGGAGCCTATGTGCAGAAAATGGCCTTGAATGGCTATGTGCTCCATGTTGATCTATCGAACATCCGGGAGTTGGTGTCCCTCCAGCGGGGGTGCGACAACAACCTCAACCAAGCGGCGATCCATGTGAACACCTACGGCGGCATTTACCCCGATGAGATCAAGGCCCTGCAACGGGACTACGCTGACCTTTGGGGGGCCGCTGGCTGATCTGCTGAAAAAGCTGGCGGCGGTGGTGGAAATGTGAAACTATGCTATTATCTGGCGTTTTGGAAGCAAAGGCTCCGCAAGATTTCTTGATCTTGCGGAGCTTTTGCTTATTGAGAATTATACTTTGGTGTCGGCTTTTTGTTCAGCAATAATACGCTCTGCTTCTTTTATTCCACTATTCATAAGCTTATGATATGCGATCTTTTTTTCGACCTTTTTATCAAACATAGTTCCACCGGTATCAAATGCATATCTGACTTTTCTATCAGTTGCAGGAATTTTGAATTTAGTTTTAAAAACCGATACAATGTCGTTGAAAGAAAAATATTCAATGCCTTTTTCGCGTGTGTACATCAACATAACTACCAACATCTGTTCATTAAACTTGGTTAACTGAGTCACATCGCAATATTTTTCCAGATTTAGTTCATCAAGAGGAATTGACACTAATGCGGATTCAGGTGTAGATCTCTGTGATTTAGTCTTGGTGTTTTTCTTTTTGTTATCTGTATCGTGAGCGACATACTCCTCGCACCAATTTTTCCCCTTCTCCAAAACACAATATGCTTTCAATCCATCTTTTTTTTCTTTTACTTCACGCAAATAGCCTTTTTTTATATTTTGAACTATCATCTGAGAAATGTTTGAGGGCTTTTCTTGTCGAGCATCGTCAAGTGCAGTTTCGATGTCCTTTGAAGTGAACACACCCATATGATCAATATGCTCGATATAGTATGCCACGCCCATTACAATTTCGACACCTGTCACAAACTTTTTCTCTCTTAAAAAGCCTGCTAATGATTCGTAATTGTTTGCATTATTTTCTGCAGGATATGTCAAAGAGGATTCTGGCAGATTAGTAGATGGAAGGCATCCATTTTCGCTTTCAATCATTGTTGGAGTTAAGGGTACTACTGGGGACACAGCCATAATCGCCTGAGGAAGTACGCTAAAAAATTGAGTGCGTTCCCGCTCAATCAGATCGCTATCTCCTTCTGCCTCAAATTCAATAGGGCCAAATTTGATATGAATTTTATTTGACATATAATCCTCCTATTTCAACAATCCCGCTTTGTAATATAACTCTTCAAGGCAAACACGATATGTTTGTTTGATATTATCAATATCTTTTTTTCGAGTGTTATACAATACTCGATGCGCAGCGTAGTTTCCTATTTCGCGGATCGAATCATACTCTTTTCTTAACCGAGATATTGCCAATGTAGGATTGTTAATTGCATTAGCAACTATCTTTTCCAGCATTACATATTCACCATCTTTTTTTATTTCATTTTGAATACCGAGATTTTCATATGCCAGAATAAGAGTTATTTCAAATACACGACGCATACAAACAGCCGCTGCGTCATAACAACAGTGATCGTAGCCTGTCTCTTATACACATCTCCGAGCCCACGAGACGCGTAGTAATCTCGT
>OWJJ01001345.1_pt1 | contig 14527 bp, 11 predicted proteins | sample 1732811 | NCBI WGS metagenome assembly OWJJ01 (sample SAMN05065756, study PRJEB22554) | human gut metagenome | biome: ENVO:2100002; feature: ENVO:00000062; material: ENVO:00002003 | host: Homo sapiens | place: USA
GCCTTATCGTCGGCAGCGTCAGATGTGTATAAGAGACAGCTATAACAGCTTCGGATGCTGAAACACGTCTGGTTACATCCGTTGACGTGATGAATGCACAAGGAAGCGGACTTTTCGCGGTTTCGGCAAAAATCTTGCTCGACCCGTTGAAGGAGTTGCCCGAACAGCCGCTGACTTTTGATATTAACGACGATAACCTGGAAATCTTTATCCATTTCCAGAATGGTAAATATAATTTTATCGGACAGAAGGGAGATACATATCCGCAGCAGAAACCTCTGAATGAGAATGCAATCTCTATCATGATGGACGCGCAGATGTTGTTGAACGGTATCAGCCGTTCGTTGTTTGCAACGGCTGACGACGAGCTCCGTCCGGTAATGAACGGTATATATTTCGATATTACAACAGAAGACATCACGATGGTGGCATCGGACGGTCATAAGCTGGTACGTTGCAAAACGCTGGCTGCCAAAGGAAACGAACGTGCCGCGTTCATCCTTCCGAAGAAGCCCGCTACATTGCTGAAAAACCTGCTTCCGAAAGAACAGGGAACAGTAACCATCGAATTTGACGAACGCAACGCTGTGTTTATGCTGGAAAGCTACCGCATGGTCTGCCGTCTGATCGAAGGACGCTATCCGAACTACAACTCGGTAATTCCGCAGAACAACCCTCATAAAGTGACTGTAGACCGTCAGCAACTGATCGGAGCTTTGCGCCGCGTGTCTATCTTTTCTTCACAGGCAAGCAGTTTGATCAAGCTGCGTATGCAGGAGAATCAGATTGTGATTTCCGCACAGGACATCGATTTCTCCACTTCTGCCGAAGAAACACAAGTTTGCCAATATTCGGGTGCCGCTATGAGCATCGGATTCAAGTCTACTTTTCTCATCGATATCCTGAACAATATTTCAGCCGATGAAGTGGTAATCGAGCTTGCCGACCCGTCGCGTGCCGGAGTCATTGTGCCGGTAGAACAGGAAGAAAATGAAGACTTGCTGATGCTGCTGATGCCGATGATGCTGAACGATTAATTAATTATTTAATGGATAATTGAGAATGGATAATGGATAATGAGCTGCGCTGTCAGTGGTCAGGAATTATCCATTTTTTATGTTTCCTATCCATTATCAATTCTCCATTATCCATTATCCATTAAAGAAAGAAATGAAATTAAATTTGAAAAACCCGATTGTGTTCTTCGATCTGGAGACAACGGGAACCAATATCAACACAGACCGGATCGTTGAAATTTGCTATCTGAAAGTATATCCTAACGGGAATGAGGAAACGAAAACAATGCGTATCAATCCCGAAATGCATATTCCTGAAGCCTCTTCTGCCGTACATGGCATTTATGACGCCGATGTAGCGGACTGCCCGACTTTCAAGGAGGTGGCAAAGAATGTGGCCCGTGACATTGAAGGCTGCGATTTGGCAGGATTCAACTCTAACCGCTTCGATATTCCGGTATTGGCAGAGGAATTTCTTCGTGCCGGTGTAGATATCGATATGACGAAGCGTAAGTTTGTCGATGTACAGGTGATTTTCCACAAAATGGAGCAACGTACCCTTTCGGCTGCCTATAAGTTCTATTGCGAAAAGAGTCTGGAAGACGCCCATACGGCCGAGGCCGATACACGTGCCACTTATGAGGTGCTGAAAGCACAGCTCGACCGCTATCCGGATCTTCAGAACGACATCGCCTTCTTGGCAGAATATTCAAGTTTCACTAAGAATGTGGACTTTGCCGGACGGATGGTGTATGACGACAATGGTGTGGAAGTATTTAATTTCGGAAAATATAAAGGAATGTCTGTAGCCGAGGTGCTGAAGAAAGACCCCGGATACTACAGCTGGATTTTAAACAGTGATTTCACGTTGAATACCAAGGCGGTGCTGACTAAGATCCGTCTGCGTGAAATGAGTAATTTGATTACAAAATAATGCTAAAAGGAAAAAAGATAATTCTTGGAATAACCGGTAGCATCGCTGCTTATAAAGCTTGTTACATTATCCGTGGGCTGATAAAGCAGGGAGCGGAAGTGCAGGTGGTCATTACTCCGGCGGGAAAAGAATTTATTACTCCCATCACTCTTTCGGCTTTGACCAGTAAGCCGGTCATCAGCGAGTTCTTTGCCCAACGGGATGGTACGTGGAATAGCCATGTGGACTTGGGTCTGTGGGCGGATGCCATGCTGATCGCACCCGCTACCGCCTCCACCATCGGAAAGATGGCGAACGGGATAGCAGATAATATGCTGATAACCACTTATCTTTCGGCCAAAGCTCCGGTATTCATTGCACCGGCTATGGACCTCGATATGTATGCACATCCTTCTACACAGAAGAATCTGGATATATTGCGTTCCTATGGCAATCGCATCATTGAACCCGCAACGGGTGAACTTGCCAGCCATCTGGTCGGCAAAGGGCGTATGGAAGAACCGGAAAATATTATCCGTGTGCTGGACGAGTTTTTCTCTGCGAGTACCGAACTTCAGGGAAGGAAAATTATGATAACTGCCGGACCGACTTACGAAAAGATCGATCCGGTCCGTTTTATCGGCAATTATTCTTCCGGTAAGATGGGATTTGCTTTGGCGGAAGAATGTGCCCGTCGTGGGGCAGAGGTGACGTTGATCGCCGGACCGGTGCAACTGAAAACGCAGCATTCGCGTATCCACCGGATAGATGTGGAATCTGCTCAGGAAATGTATGAGGCAGCGCAAACCTGTTTCCCGACTTCCGACGTGGGGATTCTTTGTGCGGCAGTCGCCGATTTCCGTCCGGAAACGGTGGCCGGCAAAAAGATCAAACGGGAGAAGGAAGAAGAACTGACCTTGCATCTTCAGGCTACGCAGGACATTGCTGCAAGTCTGGGAAAGATCAAAGAAGACAATCAACTGTTAGTGGGGTTTGCCCTCGAAACAAATAACGAACAGCAGAATGCCGAAGGAAAGCTCGAACGTAAAAACTTTGACTTTATCGTCCTCAACTCTCTGAATGATGCGGGAGCCGGCTTCCGTCACGATACAAACAAGATTAGCATTATTGATCGCAAAGGTCGCGAGGATTATCCTCTGAAGCCCAAACAGGAAGTAGCGCAAGACATCATCGATCATCTGGTTTCCGTCTTGACTCACTGATCTTTATTTTTTAGGTTTAATTTTTAATTTACAGAAGGTGTTACGTTCACTTTATATTCAGAATTACGCATTGATAGAAAAACTGGATATCGGTTTTGAAACAGGCTTCTCGGTCATCACAGGCGAGACGGGGGCCGGAAAATCGATTATTCTGGGAGCCATCGGTCTGCTGCTCGGACAGCGTGCCGATGTGAAAGCGATTCGTCGTGGAGCTTCTAAATGTATTATCGAAGCACGTTTTGATATCTCGGCTTACGGTATGCGCCCGTTTTTTGAAGAGAACGAACTGGAATACGACGACGAGGAATGTATCCTGCGGCGCGAAGTGCAGGCGTCCGGCAAAAGCCGTGCATTCATTAATGATACGCCTGCTTCGCTGGCACAGGTGAAGGAACTGGGCGAACAGCTGATCGATGTACATTCACAGCATCAGAACCTCTTGCTCAATAAAGAAGGTTTTCAGTTGAATGTGCTCGATATTCTGGCTCATAACGATGATGCGCTGGAGAAGTATCATTCACTGTATAACGAATGGAGGCAGCTCGACCGTGAACTGTCCGAGCTGACGGCACTTGCCGAGCAAAGCCGGACGGATGAGGACTATCTTCGTTTCCAGCTGGAACAACTGGAGGAAGCTCATCTGGTGGAAGGGGAGCAGAGCGAACTGGAGCAGGAGGCGGAAACTCTGAGTCATGCTGAAGAGATCAAAGCGGGGCTTTACCGCATCGAACAGTCTTTTTTCTCGGACGAAGGCGGACTACTTTCTTTCCTGAAAGATAATCTGAATACGCTGAATAATCTGAAAAAGGTGTATCAGCCTGCCGGAGAACTGAGCGACCGCATGGAAAGTGCCTACATTGAATTGAAAGATATTTCGCAGGAAGTCTCAGCACAGGGAGAATCCATCGAGTTTAATCCTACCCGTCTGGATGAAGTGAACGATCGTCTGAATCTGATTTACTCCCTGCAACAGAAGCATCGGGTACAGACACTTGAAGAATTGATGGCCTTGGCAGACCAATATCGCACTAAGTTGTCCGAGATCACCTCTTATGATGATCGCATAGCCGAACTGACTGCTCGCAAGGAAGCCCAATACGAACGGGTAAAGAAGCAAGCCGCCGTGCTGACAAAAGCCCGTGCGGCCGCTGCCCGTGAAGTGGAGAAACAACTGGCTGAACGGCTGGTCCCGCTGGGTATGCCCAACGTCCGCTTCCAAGTGGAAATGGGATTGAAGAAAGAACCGGGCATACAGGGGGAGGATACTGTCAACTTCCTGTTCTCCGCCAACAAGAACGGAACGTTGCAAAGCATATCTTCCGTTGCTTCCGGAGGTGAAATCGCGCGTGTGATGCTTTCTATCAAAGCGATGATCGCCGGTGCGGTGAAATTGCCTACAATTGTATTTGATGAGATCGATACCGGAGTTTCCGGTGAAATAGCCGACCGTATGGCGGATATGATGCAGGAAATGGGGGACTGTAACCGTCAGGTGATCAGTATCACACATCTGCCTCAGATCGCAGCTCGCGGGCGCGCTCATTATAAGGTATATAAGAAGGACAGCGATACGGAAACGAACAGCCATATCCGCCGTCTCACCGATGAAGAACGGGTAGAGGAGATCGCTCACATGCTGAGCGGAGCCACATTGACCGAGGCTGCTCTCAGCAATGCGAAGGCCCTGTTGGCCCGTACTTCATAATACATAATTCAAAATTTATAATTCAAAATTACAATGACCGATAAAAGTGAAATGATTTTCGGCGTCCGTGCCGTCATAGAGGCCATTCAGGCTGGAAAAGAGATTGATAAGATCCTCGTTAAGAAAGACATTCAAAGTGATCTTTCCAAAGAGCTTTTCGCAGCATTGAAAGGATTGCTGATTCCTGTTCAGCGTGTGCCGGTGGAACGTATCAACCGCATCACACGGAAGAATCATCAGGGTGTGGTCGCCTTCATTTCCTCTGTGACCTATCAGAAGACGGAAGACCTCGTTCCTTTCTTATTCGAGCAAGGCAAGAATCCGTTTTTTGTGATGCTGGATGGCATAACGGATGTGCGTAACTTCGGTGCGATAGCCCGTACCTGTGAATGTGCTGCGGTGGATGCGGTGATTATTCCTGCGCGTGGCAGCGTATCGGTGAATGCCGATGCCATGAAGACTTCCGCAGGTGCGTTGCATACATTGCCTGTCTGCCGCGAACAGAATCTGCGTGCGACTTTGCAGTATCTTAAGGACAGCGGTTTCCGTATCGTTGCTGCTACCGAGAAAGGAGATTATGACTATACGAAAGCCGATTATACGGGACCGATGTGTATCATCATGGGAGCGGAGGACACCGGTGTATCATATGATCATCTGGCTCTCTGTGACGAATGGGTGAAGATACCGATGCTGGGAACCATCGAATCTCTGAATGTTTCCGTAGCTGCCGGTATTTTGATTTATGAAGCTGTGAAACAAAGAAACAACGACTGATATGAAGAAACTTTTAATCTTACCTTTAGCGCTTTTCCTCTTGGTACAGAGCGGTCTGGCGCAAACCCCGAAATGGGTGGAGAAGGCGAAACGTGCTGTTTTCTCAGTAATAACTTATGATAAGAATGACAAGATGCTGAATACCGGAAACGGATTTTTCGTATCCGAAGACGGACTGGCTCTTTCTGACTACAGTCTTTTCAAAGGGGCTGAGCGTGCGGTGATTGTCACAGCCGAAGGCAAGCAAATGCCGGTCAGCCTGATTTTGGGAGCAGATGATATGTACGATGTGATCAAGTTTCGTGTGGCCATCACCGAGAAGAAAGTGCCGTCACTGGTAGTGGCGACTACTGCTCCGGCTGCAGGCGCTGACGCATGGATGCTTCCTTATTCTACGCAGAAGAGCATTGCCTGTGTTTCGGGTAAAGTGAAGGATGTATCGAAAATTGCCGGAGAATATCATTACTATACCTTGAGTATGCAGATGAAAGACAAGATGGTGAGTTGCCCGGTGATGAATGCGGAAGGCCAGGTGTTCGGTATTTCACAGAAGTCCTCCGGTGCGGATACGGTAACGACTTGTTATGCGGCAGGGGCAGCTTTTGCAATGTCGCAGAAGATTAGTGCTCTGTCTTTGGGAGACGTTGCTCTGAAGAATATCGGTATCCGGAAAGGATTGCCCGAAGCGGAGGATCAGGCATTGGTGTATCTGTTTATGGCTTCCACGCAGATGTCGGCTGATGAATATGAGAAATTGCTGGACGATTTCATTCGCCAGTTCCCCAGCAGTACCGATGGATATATCCGTCGTGCCAACTATTACGTAGCAAAAGGTAAGGATGACCAGTCTTATTTTGACAAGGCTGTAGCCGACTTTAATCAAGCCTTGAAGGTGGCGGCTAAAAAGGATGATGTGTATTATAATATCGCCAAGCTGATATACGGTTATCAGCTCTCGAAACCAGAAACGACTTATAAAGACTGGACGTATGATACGGCTTTGAAGAATCTCCGTCAGGCGATGGCTATCGATCCTTTGCCCGTTTATACGCAGTTGGAAGGAGATATACTTTTTGCACAGCAGGACTATGCAGGTGCTTTGGCCGCTTATGAGAAGGTGAATGCCAGCAATCTGGCTTCAGCAGCCTCATTCTTTAGTGCCGCCAAGACGAAAGAATTGCTGAAGGCAGATGCCAAAGAAGTGTTGGCATTGATGGACAGTTGCATTGCTCGTTGTCCGCAGCCTGTCACGGCAAATTTTGCCCCTTATCTGCTGGAACGTGCACAGATGTATATGAATAACGATCAGGCAAGAAATGCAATGCTCGATTATGATGCTTATTATAAGGCTGTGAACGGACAGGTCAATGACCTTTTCTATTATTATCGTGAGCAGGCTGCGTTGAAAGCCCGCCAATATCAGCGTGCATTGGATGATATCGTGAAAGCGATTGAATTGAGTCCCAAAGATCTGACTTATCGGGCAGAACATGCAGTGGTTAATCTGCGTGTAGGACGTTACGAAGAATCCATGAAGATACTGAATGAAATTCTGAAAGACGAGCCGAAATATGGGGAAGCATACCGGTTGTTGGGTCTTTGTCAGATACAGTTGAAGAAGACGGACGAAGCTTGCGGAAACTTCAATAAAGCGAAAGAGCTGGGTGATCCGAATGTGGATGAACTTATAAAGAAATATTGTAAATAAGCGGAGGCGCTCGGAAAGAATTACGTCTTACTTTCTTTTCGGACTCCTTAGTAGTAAAAATAAACCCCTGCTGGCTTCTACAGTCGGCAGGGGTTCTCGTTTTTGGGGACGTTTGTAAAATACTCTCTCTCTCTAATTTCTCCCCACTTGTCAAGTTCAGGTTTCAGGTCTTAATATGATATATAGGTTTGATTCTTTTTTTCTCCCGTTTATAAGTTAAATGCAGCAGTTTATAGAATACTGCATCCTTTCTTTATTTTTTTTCTCAGAATAGTTATTTTTTTTCTTTTTATGGTAAAATCTTCTGATTGAGGTGGAGCTTTTAATTCTTTTTTAAGGGCTGGGCAATGAAAATATTGAATATTTCATTGTTCGTAAATGGTATAATAAATAGGTGTTGAAAATGAAACAAACAGATATTTCCCTCTAATTATGGTCGTTTAACGAAAATATTATTGTTTTTTATTTGCGTATATTGGTAAATATGGTCATCTTTGCACCGTTATTCGTTTCTGTTTGTTAAAGAATAACGAATAAGTGTGGGGTAAATAGATGATTTTTAGTAAAAAAGACATTCAAGAAGTTCTGCCGGCAGATGTGACTGGCAGGAGCGTAGCGCACCCTAAACGTTGGTTAGTGGCTTTAGTACGTATTTCTCATGAGAAGAAAACGAGTGAGCGACTATCTAAAATGGGTATTGAAAACTTCCTTCCTGTTCAGCAAGAAGTGCATCAATGGAGTGATCGTCGAAAGGTAGTCGAGCGTGTTCTTCTTCCGATGATGATATTTGTGCATGTCGATATGTATGAACAGAAAGAAGTTTTGACATTGGGCTCTATCAGCCGATATATGGTATTGCGTGGAGAAAGTACTCCTGCTGTCATTCCGGATGGACAGATGCACCGCTTTAAATTTATGCTAGACTATTCGGACGAGGCGATTAATATGAGTACGACTCCCTTGTCACCAGGAACCAAGATTAAGGTTATCAAAGGGCCATTATCCGGACTTCAGGGAGAATTGGTTACAGTAAATGGAAAATCGAAAGTAGCAGTCCGGCTAACTATGTTGGGATGTGCTTTTGTAGATATACCAGTAGGGTGTGTAGAGCCTCTGGAGAAATAAGGGTTTAAATATAAGTGAAACAAGCATTAAGTGAATAAAAGGGGTATGGTGAGTTTTTTACTACAAGAAAATATTGATGAACTGCAACATCTGGCAGATCATTTACTTCACATCGGTGATAAAAATGGGTATGTATACGCCGATGACCTTTCTGCATTACAACAATCAATCCACGAAAAGATAAACGATTTATATTCACAACGGGGGGAGACACCGGAGCAGGATGCTACCCTGTGTTTGGCCATCCTTCAGGGATATAATGTGTCGATGTACGCCAATCCGGAAGACGAGGATAGAAAACGGTCTGTCTTGCAGCGTTCTCTGACCCTCCTTGATGTTCTTCCCCCTTCTCTTCTTAAACAACAGTTGTCTGCGGTCTGTCATGGTATGCAGGAACTGTGTGAAACCAACTAACTTTTTTATTTGTCAATGAAAATACAACGACTTTTTAGCATTCTACTTTTTTGTTCTATGCTGGGAAGTGGCTCGCTTATGGCCCAGTCCATGAGTGACTCACAGGTACTGGAATATGTAAAGGACGGCATCCGGCAAGGCAAGGAACAGAAGCAGCTTGCTTCCGAGCTTGCGCGTAAAGGTGTGACCAAGGAACAGGCTATGCGTGTGAAGCAGCTCTATGAGCAGCAGAACAATGTAAACACCTCCCAATCCACGGGTACGGATATCAACGAGTCCCGCCTTCGTGAAGAGACTAAGGAGAATACTTCCGACATGCTGGAGGATCATCCGACTACGGAAGATTTGGCCCGTGAGGACCAGGTTTTCGGGCGCAACATCTTCAATACCCGCAACCTGACGTTCGAGCCTAGTGTCAACCTTGCCACTCCTGCCAACTACCGTCTGGGTCCCGGTGATGAAGTCATCATCGATATCTGGGGTGCTAGCCAGAATACGATCCGCCAGCAGATCTCTCCTGAAGGCACCATCAATATTCAGAAGATCGGGCCTGTCAACCTTAGCGGTATGACAGTCTCCGCCGCCAACGACTATCTGAAGGGCGCCCTGAATAAGATCTATAACGGCCTGAACAATACTACCGACCCTACTTCCGACATCCGTCTGACTTTGGGTAATATCCGTACTATCCAGATCAATGTGATGGGAGAGGTCGTGCAGCCGGGTACCTACGCCCTTTCTTCCTTCTCTACCGTCTTCCATGCGCTTTACCGTGCAGGCGGCGTGAGTGATATCGGCAGCCTCCGAAACGTTCAGTTGGTACGCAACGGAAAGAATATCGCCACCATCGATGTTTACGAATTTATCATGAAAGGCAACACGCAGGATGACATCCGCCTTCAGGAAGGTGACGTGGTTATCGTCCCCGCCTACGATGTCTTGGTAAAGATCAGCGGCAAGGTAAAACGCCCTATGCGTTTCGAAATGAAGAAAGACGAGAACCTTGCCACTTTAATCAAATATGCCGGCGGCTTTGAAGCCGATGCCTACACCCGTTCATTGCGTGTTGTCCGTCAGAATGGTGAGGAATATGAGGTCAACACGGTCAAGGATATGGACTACAGCATCTACACAATGCGTAACGGCGACGTTGTAACAGCCGAAGCCATTCTTAACCGCTTCACAAACAAACTGGAAATCCGTGGCGCTGTCTATCGTCCCGGCATCTACCAGCTCAGCGGTAAACTGAATACGATCCGCGAACTTGTCCATGAAGCCCAGGGCCTGACCGGTGACGCTTTCCTGAATCGTGCCGTCCTTTATCGCCAGCGTGAGGACCTGACCAGTGAAGTTGTTCAGATAGACATCAAGTCTATCATGAACGGTACTTCCCCGAACCTCGCCCTGATGAAGAATGATATCCTTTACATTCCGAGCATTCACGATCTGGAAGATCGTGGCAATGTCACAGTTCACGGTGAGGTCGCCCAACCGGATTCCTATCCCTACGCTGATAACATGACACTTGAGGATCTGATCATCCAGGCCGGTGGCTTGAAAGAAGCCGCCTCCACTGTCCGCATTGATGTGTCGAGACGAATCAAGAATCCCCGTAGTACTGCGGATAATGATACGATCGGTCAGATGTATACCTTCTCTTTAAAGGATGGTTTTGTCATCGACGGTCAGCCCGGTTTTATTCTTCAGCCTTATGACGAAGTTTATGTCCGTCGCAGTCCCGGTTATCAGGCACAACAGAATGTAGTCATTGATGGTGAAATCCTTTTCGGAGGAAATTACGCCATGACCAGCCGTGAGGAACGTCTTTCCGATCTGGTGAATAAAGCGGGTGGTCCTACCAGTCTTGCCTATCTCCGTGGTGCAAAGCTGACCCGCGTGGCAAGTGCCGGTGAGAAGAAACGTATGGGTGATGTGATTCGCCTGATGAGCAGGCAATTGGGTGAAGCCATGATTGACTCTTTGGGTATTGGTGTTGAGGATACCTTTACGGTAGGTATTGATCTGGAGAAGGCTTTGACTAATCCTAAGGGTAGTGCCGACCTTGTCCTACGTGAAGGTGATGTGGTCTTTATACCTAAGAATACTAATACTGTAACTATCAATGGTGCTGTCATGGTTCCGAATACGGTTTCTTATATGAAGGGAAAGGATGTGGATTATTACCTGAATCAGGCCGGTGGCTATTCTGATAATGCAAGGAAGAGTAAGAAATTCATCGTTTACATGAATGGTCAGGTGACGAAGGTTAAGGGTAGTGGTAAGAAACAGATTGAGCCGGGGTGTGAGATTATTGTGCCTAGTAAGGCTAAGAAGAAAGGGAACATAGCTAATATTTTAGGTTATGCTACTTCCTTCAGTTCTTTGGGTATGATGATTGCTTCTATTGCTAATTTGATAAAGAATTAAGATAATTATGTCTGAACAATCAGTAGAAAGGGAACCAGAAGAAATGAAGATTGACTTGTTGGATATCTTCAGTAGGATTATAGCAATTCGTAAAAAGCTTTATAAGGCAGCTATTATAGGTTTGTTGATTGGCATTATTGTATGGGCAAGTATTCCTAAAAAATATACGGTCACTGTAATGCTTTCTCCAGAGATGAGTAGTGATAAGGGAAGTAATGGACTTAGTGGGCTGGCTGCCTCTTTTTTGGGTGGGGGAAGTAGTTTTAGTAGTGGTACTGATGCATTAAATGCTTCTTTATCATCTGATATTGTGGCATCTACTCCTTTTCTGCTTGAATTGTTGAATATGGAGGTTGTAGATAATGGAGAGGTAAAAAGATTGTCTGATTATCTCAATACAGAATCTTTTCCTTGGTGGAATTATATTATAGGAGCGCCTAGTAGAATTATTGCTGGAGTGCAATCCTTGTTTATTAATGAAAGGAAGTCCTCTTCAGAGAAATTTCAGGATGGGATAATTATTCTGAATAAGAAAGTAAAGGGGCAGATTGATGTGTTGAAGAAGAATATAACGGCTGCAATTGATAAAAAAACGGCTATAACTAATGTTAGTGTTTCCTTGCAAAATCCTAGCATAACTGCGATTGTGGCAGATTCTGTCGTCCATCGTTTGCAAGAGCATATTATAGATTATCGTACTTCAAAAGCGAAGGAAGATTGTGTTTATTTGGAAAAATTGTTTGAAGAGCGTAAACAGGAATATTATGCAGCTCAAAAAAAATATGCTAAGTATGTAGATACACATGATAATTTGGTTCTTCAAAGTATACGTGCTGAGCAGGAACGTTTACAGAATGATATGAGTTTAGCATATCAAGTTTATAGTCAGGTGATCAATCAGTTGCAAATAGCCAGAGCAAAAGTACAAGAAGAAAAGCCAGTGTTTGCAGTAGTAGAGCCACCTGTCGTACCATTAAAACCTTCAGGTATAGGAGTGAAAATTTATGTTTTGCTATTTGTATTTTTTTCTTTGTTCATAACAGTAGGGTGGGAACTGTTAGGTAGAAATATTTTAGATTGGTTGAAAAAACAGACAAGAAATGAATGTTAATTATTAGTATTTGACTTACTCGTTTTTTTGAGAATATTTGAATTATGTGTCTTATTTTGTTTGTTGAATAACAAGTTGGTATTTGCAATTAATGAAATAGTATGGATTCTGTCAAATTAATTAGTGGATAATTAAAAATATAAGAATGATAGAGGATAATGATAAAAATAAACGTATTGCTAAAAATACATTTTATTTGTATATCCGCATGTTGTTTTCAATGGTAATATCTTTATATACTTCAAGAGTTGTGTTAAATACCTTGGGGGTAGAAGATTTTGGTATATATAATGTAGTTGCAGGGGTAATATCTATGTTCTCATTTTTGAATACTTCAATGAGTGGGGCTGTATCACGTTTTTTTGCCTACGAAATAGGAACGAATAATTGGAAACATTTACAGAATACTTTTTCGTCGGCATTAACTATACACTTGATAATAGCACTGCTTCTTATGCTGTTAAGTGAGACTTTAGGTTTATGGTTTTTGCAAAATAAATTGGTTATTCCAGAGAACCGAATACTAGCTGCTAATATAATTTATCAGTTTTCTATATTTACCAGTATGATAGCGATTATTCAGGTTCCTTATGTTGCTATGATTATGGCTTATGAACGAATGAGTGTTTACGCATGTATTGAAATAATAAATGTTTTGCTGAAATTAGTTATTGTTATATCGTTGATTTACATAACATTTGATAAACTTATTATCTATGGATTACTCCTTTTAATTAGTACTTTGTTGATTTCAGTTATATATGGAACATATTGTATAAGGAAAATAGACAGTTGCCGTTTTTGCTTATTGGGGGATAAAAAACTGATCTATTCTATGTTTACTTTCTCTGGGTGGGATCTATATGGTAACGCTAGTGTGCTAGCAAGAACACAAGGGGTAAACATTTTACTGAATATGTTTTTTGGTGCTGTTTTAAATGCTGCAAGTGGAATAGCAAGTCAGATTCAGACTGCCGTTATGAGTTTTGCTGGTAGTGTGTTATCGGCGGTTCGTCCCCAAATGATAAAGAGTTATGCTGTAGGGGATTATAATCGAATGATAAATTTAATATATAAAGCCTCGATGTATACCTCAATACTTTTATTGTTATTTACGATACCACTTTTAATCGAAACAGATTTCATTTTGACTTTATGGTTGAGTGAAGTACCAATATATGCTGGTATATTATGTCGTTATGTTCTATTGTTTAATTTATTTGCAAATTTATCATCCGTAGTCGTTAGTGCAATACATGCTACTGGAAAAATAAAGAGACCTAGTCTTATTAATGGTACGTTTTATTTGTCAGTAATTCCTTTTGCATACATAGCTTTTTATGTAGGAAGTCAACCACAATTAGCCTATATATATAATATCTTTGCTGTTTTGGCTGGATTATTGTCTAATGTTTGGACTTTACATTTATATATTCCACGTTTTTCTTTTAAACAGTATGCTTGGCTTGTTCTGTGTAGAACAGTTTGTGTAGGATCTTTAACTTTCTTTGCAACTTATTTTTTTAGTAAACTGTTTGATGCTGGATGGACACGTTTGATTTGTGTGGGACTATTTTCGACTATCCTTCTTTTGGTTACTACTTATTTCATTTTGATGACTAATCGGGAAAGAAAACTATTAAAATTAAGACTATTGTAGTAATGAATAGTAAGTTGGTTAGTGTTATAACTCCTTGTTATAATTCTGGTAAATTTATTCATAGATTATTAGAGACGATTCTTGAACAAGATTATCCATGTCTCGAAATGTATGTGATAGATGATGGTTCTGTGGATAATACTAAAGAAGTAGTAAAAAATTATATTACAAAGTTTGATAAAAGAGGGTACACTTTAATCTATATTTTTCAAGAAAATGAAGGGCAATCTGTTGCGGTGAATCGTGCATTGAAGTCTATAAAAGGTGAATATCTTGTGTGGCCTGATAGTGATGATTTTTATGCTAATTCCTCTGCTATATCTAAAATGGTTTCAATATTAGATAAAAGTGATGATTCTGTCAGTATGGTTAGATGTTTACCTATATACTTAAATGAAGAAACTTTGACACTTGATCATAAAACGCCTAATGTAATAGCTGTCTCTTA
>OWJJ01001354.1_pt1 | contig 14478 bp, 9 predicted proteins | sample 1732811 | NCBI WGS metagenome assembly OWJJ01 (sample SAMN05065756, study PRJEB22554) | human gut metagenome | biome: ENVO:2100002; feature: ENVO:00000062; material: ENVO:00002003 | host: Homo sapiens | place: USA
GAGATTACTACGCGTCTCGTGGGCTCGGAGATGTGTATAAGAGACAGCTCCTATTACTCCTTTAGGGGGAGGTGGCATTCGCTTCATTTCCTCTTCATTGGGATAGAGGTCACGATAGCTCTTTTTCATCTCTCCGTAATTAAATACCGAAACCTGACCTTCAAAACCACAGATGGCACCATATACGTACGGTTTCCTTTGTTCAATGCAGATATCGTTAATCAGATAGCGTGTGGCGAAATTATCGCATCCGTCTACTACGATATCATATTTGCGGATGATATTGCCGGCATTTTCCTCTGTCAGCCGGGTGGAATAGGGCAGGATACTGATTCCGCTGTTTAGTGCGGAAAGTCTTTCTGCGGCACATACAGCTTTCGGTTTATCCAGTTCGTTCTCGGAATAGAGCACTTGCCGTTGCAAGTTGCTGATACTTACCCGGTCGTCGTCTACCAGTCCGATGCAGCCTACGCCTGCTCCTGCCAGATAGAGGGCAATGGGAGAGCCCAGCCCTCCCACACCCACGATGAGTACTTTTGCTTTTTTCAGCTTAAGCTGACCTTCTTCTCCGATTTCGGGGAGTATCATTTGTCTGTCGTATCGCATCCGTTTTTATCTTTTAAAGTCAAAAGCCTGGTCCCAGTCTTTCCATACCGGTTCACGTCCCAGTTTTTTCAGGTCACGTTCTACTTCTACCGCTTTCCGTTCATCGCTCACATGAAACTGCTCCAGCGTTTGCGGATAACTATAATATCCGCCCGGTTCGGTTTTGCTTTCCGCACTCATGGTCGTCACACCCAGAGTTGCCATGTGGTTACGGATTTCCGCACTTTCACGGGTAGAGTAGGAGATATCTACATCGTGATCGAAGATTCGCATGGCAAACGTCAGTTGGGCAAGTTCCCGGTCGTTCATGATAACATTTGGCTGGAACCCTCCGTTTTCGGACGGACGCATACGCGGGAAGTTAACGCTATATTTTGTCTTCCAATAATGCTTTTGCAAGTAACGGAGATGATAGGCCAACATGGTTACATCCGTGCGCCATTCTTCCAGTCCGATTAAAACTCCCATACCGATTTTGTGTACTCCTGCCTGCCCCATACGGTCGAAACCGTTGACGCGCCATTCGAATTTGGATTTCATTCCTCTCGGGTGATAAATTTTGTAGTTCGCCTTGTTGTAAGTCTCCTGGAAGCAGATCACTCCGTTCAATCCGTGGTTCGTCAGTTCCTTGTATTCTTCTGTTTTAAGAGGCATTACTTCAATTTGCAGGTTGCTGAAGTAAGGCTTTGCCAGATCCAGTGCACGGGCAATGTAAGGGACACCTGCAGCTGCAGGATTTTCACCCGTAACAAGCAGAAGATTCTCGAAGGGTGCCAGTCGTTTGATAGCTTTGTATTCGTTGATGATTTCTTCCTCCGTCAGTATGGTCCTTTTCATCGGATTACTGATATGGAAACCGCAGTACACACAAGAATTGGTACATGAATTGGTGATGTAAAGCGGCACGAACATGGAGATTGTCTTGCCGAACCGTTCCATGGTATATTTCTGGCTGAGCCGTGCCATAACTTCCAGATAAGGAGTAGCGGCGGGCGAAATGAGTGCCATAAAATCATTGACGTCCAGATGCCCGGATTTGCCTAAAGCCCGGCGTACATCGGCATTTGTCTTGGAATAGATGGCTTTTGTCGTCTCTTCCCAGGATATTTTTTCTAATTCGTCTGAGAACATTTTAATTAATTGAAAGTTGAAAATTAAAAAGAAATGAGGTTGTGACTTGGTTTGGGGATATTCACAACTCATTATTTATCACTCTTGGCATTTTTCTTCAGATCACGGGATAATCTCATGGCGCAGAAATTTGGTCCGCACATCGTGCAGTATTCTCCGTCAATGTGATGTCCCGCGCGGAAATATCCCTGTGCCCGTTCCGGATCGAGAGACAAGTCGAACTGATCTTTCCAGCGGAACTCGTAACGGGCTTTGCTCAAGGCATTGTCGCGTACCTGTGCTCCCGGATGCCCTTTGGCAAGGTCGGCAGCATGAGCGGCAATCTTATAAGTGATAACCCCTACACGTACGTCTTCTTTATCCGGCAGGGCAAGATGCTCTTTCGGAGTGACATAACAAAGCATAGCTGTACCTAACCAGCCGATTTGAGCAGCTCCGATGGCAGAGGTAATGTGATCGTAGCCAGGAGCGATATCCGTCACTAAAGGGCCGAGTGTATAAAATGGCGCATCATGGCATTTCTCAATCTGACGTTCCATGTTCTCCTTGATTTTATGCATCGGTACGTGCCCCGGACCTTCGATAAATGCCTGCACGTTCTTTTCCCATGCACGAAGTACCAGTTCTCCCATCGTGTCCAGTTCTGCAAACTGTGCTTCGTCGTTGGCATCATGGATAGAGCCCGGACGCAGTCCGTCTCCCAATGATACGGCAACGTCGTATTGAGCCAGAATATCACAGATGTCGTCAAAGTGTTCATACAGGAAACTTTCCTGATCGTGCACCAGACACCATTTGCTCATGATGCTTCCTCCACGGCTGACAATGCCGCACAGACGTTTATCGGCAAGATGAACATTATGACGGCGGATACCTGCATGAATCGTAAAATAATCTACTCCCTGCTCGCATTGTTCGATCAGTGTGTCCCGATAGATTTCCCAGTTAAGGTCTTCCACTACGCCATTCACTTTCTCAAGTGCCTGATAGATAGGCACAGTGCCTACCGGTACAGGGCAGTTGCGGATGATCCATTCACGTGTCTCATGAATATTTTCTCCTGTTGAAAGGTCCATCAGCGTATCACCTCCCCATTTGCAGCTCCATAAAGCCTTTTCCACTTCCTCGTCAATGCTGGAAGTGGTGGCAGAGTTTCCGATATTCGTATTGATTTTCACTAGGAAGTTACGGCCGATAATCATCGGTTCGGCTTCCGGATGATTGATGTTGGCAGGCAGCACCGCACGTCCTTCTGCTATTTCTTTACGGACAAATTCGGGAGTAATGTGAGTCTCGATTCCCAGTTCCTCACAGTTCATATTTTCGCGGATCGCCACATATTCCATTTCCGGAGTGATGATTCCTCGTTTGGCGTATGCCATCTGAGTGATGGCTTCTCCTTTTTTGGCACGATAGGGAAGGGCGATGTGTTCAAAGCGGAGATGATCCAGACTTTTGTCATCACGTCTCATTTGTCCGTATTCCGAAGTGATTTCGGGGAGTTGCTCTACGTCACCGCGTCCCACAATCCATTCTTCACGTAAGCGGGGAAGTCCTTTCTTAAGATCAATGCTCATTGACGGGTCACTGAACGGACCGCTGGTGTCATATACGTATACTTCCGGATTCGGAGTAGCTATCTTTTCTTCGCCTTCGAAGCTGACGCTGGGCACTTGTTCAACTTTCCGCATGGCTACACGGATGTTCGGATAGAGTTTACCCGGCAGATACACTTTCTGAGAACGGGAAAATTTTATTTTTTGTTCCATAGAATTTTATTATCGTATTATTAAGAATAGTGAAACAAACACTACTCCCTACTTATTACCTATTACTTATCACTTATTACTTATTCCAAAAATGCAGTTAAAGGTGAACTTGCTTCTGCTATAAAGTTATCAGCCTGTAGACCCAGTCCTGCTTCGTATGCCCGTCTTCCGGCTTCGGTGGCGGCTTTGAAGGCCAACGCCATTTCTACCGGATTGCCTGCTACGGCGATGGCGGTATTTACCAGTACGGCAGACGCACCCAGTTCCATTGCTTCGGCAGCATGGCTCGGTGCACCGATTCCGGCATCTACGACAACGGGGATACCGGCCTGCTCGATAATAATCTGCAGGAATTCTTTGGTTTGCAGTCCTTTGTTAGTTCCGATGGGAGCGCCTAGCGGCATTACGGTAGCGGCACCGGCTTCTTCCAGTCGTTTGCAGAGCACAGGGTCGGCCTGGCAATAAGGTAATACGATGAAGCCCAGTTTAACAAGCTGTTCTGTAGCCTTCAGGGTTTCGATAGAGTCGGGGAGCAGATAGCGCGGATCCGGATGGATTTCCAGTTTCAGCCAGTTGGTACCAAAAGCTTCACGTGCCATCTGTGCGGCGAAAACAGCTTCTTCCGCATCGCGTACTCCCGATGTGTTGGGTAGCAACTGGATATTCGGATGAATAATATGTTTCAGCATGTCGTCTTCTTTGTCATCCATGTCGATGCGCTTCATTGCTACGGTTACCATTTCAGTGCCCGATGCCAGAATGGCTTGTTCCATTACTTCATTGGAATTGAATTTTCCTGTACCCAGAAAAAGGCGGGAGTCGAACTCACGGCCTGCAATTACTAACTTTTCCACTTTTCAATTATTTTATTTGATTATACATTTCATGTTCAAAATCTTTCGTGTTTCCGCTGCCGGATCCTCCGCCCGAAGAATCGTTCCGGAAAGTGCTATTCCGTTCACTCCGGTTTCGAGTATGGCGGGTATATCCTCACAGGTGATTCCTCCGATGGCTACTACCGGCAGTTCGATATTCGCTTCCTTCATCTGAGATAAAATAGCGGCATAACCTTCCAGTCCCAGAACAGGACTCAGGTTTTTCTTTGTAGTGGTAAACCGGAAAGGACCGATGCCGAGGTAATCCGCTCCGGCACGGTAGTGCTGTACGACATCTTCGAATGTATTTGCCGTACCTCCGATAATAAATGCTTCTCCAAGTAATTGTCGTGCCTGATCTATCGGCATGTCTTTTTTGCCCAGATGCACTCCGTCCACTTCCAGCTTTTTGGCAAGTTCGACGTGATCATCCAGAAGTAAGATCGCTTCTTTTTCTTTGCAGAGAGGCTTTAGTTGGAGGGCAACAGCTTCCACCTCTTCATACGGAGCTTCCTTCATGCGTAGCTGAATCCATTTACATCCTCCTTCAAGTGCCATGAGTGCCGATTCGAAATAAGTATACCGATCGGTCTGGTGGGTGATAAATTGTAGACTGACCATACTTTTACCCTCCACAAGCCGCTTTGATGACCACGAGGTTATCATTCTCCTGTAATGCGAATTTTTCCCATTCGGAACGTGGAATCATTTTGTTGTTTACGGCAATAGCGATGCCTTGTGCCGGAAGTTCCAGTTGGGCAGCCAGTTGTGTAAGGGTAGAAGCAGGAGTCATTTCCACCTCTTTGTTGTTAACTTGTACTTTCATTGTCCTATCAGTATTAATAAGTTGAAAGTAAATACAAAGAGCGTGCTTATATAGAAAGGCGATAAGAAAGAAACACAATCCCTACGTCAGTGCTAACTGCCTCAGGTTCCTAGGGTATAATCTCAGCCCCTCTTTGGGGCACCCCTTTGTCTTTACGGGAGCAAAGTAAGCGAAAAAGAAACAAAGATTCATCAAATTATCCGGTTTTTTTTCATTTTTCTTCCGATTCCCGTTTTTTGATAGGATGAGAAAAGACAAACCGTGCTCCGTTCTTATAATTCTTGTCAATCCAGATATCGCCTCCCATGCGTTGTATGGTCAGTTTGCAGATTGCCAGTCCCAAGCCTGTTCCCTGCACAAATTCGTTGAGCTTCTCAAAACGCTGGAATACCAGTTCCTGCTTGTCTTCGGGGATGCCCGAGCCTGTATCGGTCACAGAGAACAGCATACACTGGTCTTCTTCATCTATTTCATAATTCAGCGTGATACTTCCGCCGTCGGGAGTAAACTTCAACGCATTGTTCAGTAAGTTGATGATAACCTGCTGCAAACGTAGCGGATCGGTATAGAGCATATAAGGCTCTTTCGGCATCTGAAGCCTGACATCTATATCTCTTGTCCGGTTCTTTCTGGTCAGTGTGATCATGTTCTGGCAATGATTTACCAGTTCGCACCATTCATACTTGAACAGCAGTTTGCCTGATTCCAGACGTGATACATCCAGTACATCACTGATCAGTTGCAATAACAATTCGGAATTAGTCTGGATGATATCCGCATATTCCTTCTGCTCGTCCGTTGTTTCCACGGTATCGATCAGCAGGCTGGAAAAGCCGACAATGGCGTTCAGCGGTGTCCGTATTTCGTGGCTCATATTTGATACGAAGGCACTTTTCAGTTGATTGGCTTCTTCGGCACGCTCTTTGGCATGACGTAGTGCAATTTCCGATAATTCCAGTTTCTTTTTATCTTCCCTTAGTTGGGCTGTAGTCTTCTCAAGGTGATTCTTTAAGATTTTTGTCCGGTAATAATAATACAGTGAGATAAACAGTCCGCCTATCAGTACAAGGAAGGTAAACAGGATGAATTGCACTTCCGTCCGATATGCCTGAAAGAAAGGCACCTGTTGGTTGATGATAAGTGAATTGAAAGGTAGTTTCTTGTCCTGAAATCCCCATTCATGCAGTTTGTTGGCATCAAATTTGTATCTGTTGGGCAACAAATGAATGTGGCCGACATTGTTTTTCCCCTTGTCCAGAAATTGATAAGCCTGTTCTCCCATGCTTTTCCCTATTCCGTCGTATTGGGGGATATATCCTCCGATTGCCCAATAACCGATGGCGGTAGCAGTCAGGCTGAAAACAGGCAACTCTGGATTCGCTTTGGAGAAAGCATATACAGAGTTGTTCATATACGTTATGCCCCGATTGTCAATTCTCCAGATACCCAGTAGTGCAACCGAATTTTTGGGGACATCGCGTAGTTGTTTGACGGCAGCATCAAGGGTGTGGATACGGCCGTCAATATAGGTCGTCGATATTTCCGGATAGCGTTTCATATTCTTTTTTACCCACGCTTGTTCGGCAAGTCCGTTGTAGGTGTTGTCCGAGATGAACACTAAATGCTCCATATCCGGATAAAAGCTTCGCATCATTTCTATGTCCTTATCGATATCATATTCATATGTGTTACAGTATATTATATTGTATTTGTTCATTCTTTCCGTTAAGTCGATACTCTGAGGTTCATAAGTCCGTATATCAATAGAGTCTTCCGGAATACGGATGCCGTTGCGCGATGCCATAGCGCAAAATACGGGCAGTTGTCTGTACTTCTCGTCTTCGAGGTGCAGGAAACTGCTCCACGCTTCGCCACCCAGCAGGATAACCAGCTTGGCGTTCGGATGTTTGTCCAGAATGTTGGTAAGTCTTTTTTTCCATTTTCTGGATTGATTGAGGTCGGTAACATTCATGTTTTCTACGATGGTGGAATACTTGCCACCCAGTTGGCGGTACGTTTCTACGAACGTGTTGATATTATCGTAGGTATATTTAGTATCGGAATTATAGGACGTCACGAAAAGAATCTCCTCTTCCGGTTTTTCCGGAATAGCCGCATTGCCTGTAAAGGAGAATAAAAGAAAGGAAATAACGTAGACAATGCGCCATTTTTTATTTTTTAGCTGAAGTGTCATAATTGTCTGTTTTGATTTTCGGCTATTGCAAAAATACAAATTATGCCTTTGAAATACAATAGATGGTTTAGTTTTTTATGCTAGAAAAAAGGCCGCTGTGAAATTCACAACGACCTTTTCAATAGTATAGTTTAGCTTAATTTTAATGAGTCCGGTTACATTCGTTTTTCTACCACATCCCAGTCGATGATGTTCCACAGGGCGTTTACGTGGTCGGCACGGCGGTTCTGGTAGTCCAGGTAGTAGGAGTGTTCCCACACATCAAAACCCAGAAGTGGTTTCAGTCCGGCGCGTACAGGGTTACTGCCGTTTCCTTCTTTGGTGATATGCAGTTTACCGTTCTTGTCTACTGACAGCCAGGCCCATCCTGAACCGAACAATCCGACTGCTGCTGCATTGAATTCTTTCTTGAAGTTTTCAAAGCTGCCGAAATCACGTTTGATGGCTTCTCCCAGTTTGCCTGCCGGTTCCTTTTTCGAAGGTTTCGGAGCGAATTGGAGGAAATATAAATTGTGATTCAGCACTTGGCCGGCGTTGTTGAAGATAGCTCCATCGGGAGCGGTGGCAACGATTTCTTCTACCGTTTTGCCTTCATATTCTGTTCCGGGCACAAGGCTATTCAGATTATTTACATATGTTTGCAGATGTTTTCCGTAATGGAAATCTATCGTTTGCTGACTGATTACAGGTTCCAGCGCATTGTTTGCGTAAGGAAGTTTAGGCATTTCGTAAGTCATGGTCATAATTATTAAAGACATTAATATAGTATTCATATTGTCAAAACTTTAAATGGTTTTGTTATACTATAATAACAGCCATAGTTCGCAAAAGGTTCACGGTATTTTATTTTTATTTATAAATGTACTGTATACGTTCCACTTGCTGCGGGTTGTCATAGCTGGTGCGGCATATCCATTGTCCCGTATTGTCATATTCGTAATAGGAGTCACCGTCGATCCGGTTTCCGTACTCGTCGTACAGGCAGGTCAGGCAGCCGGACGTCTTCTGGCTGTTGCCGAAGATACGTTGGTAGACGATGCGGGTGAGGTATCCGTATTTATCATATTCATACAGTTCTTTTTGCGAGAGAATCTGGTTGGGCGAATTGACAAAGAGCATATTCTGATGCTGAGATTCGGTCATTCTGCCCTTGTCGTCGTATTTGTTGACTGTATATCCCTCCATTTCCCCGTTCTTGTTGTACTCTTTGGTTTCCGTCAGTAATCCCTGCTTGTTGTAGCTGCTGACGGTATATCTGCCGTCCATGTATTTTAGAGAATCGCTTTCGATGCTACCGTCGATACCGATGCGGCGTGCACGGCGGTAAAAGTCCGTTTTGGTTTTCGGATTAGTTTTCACTTCGAAGATGCAGTGGCCTTGCGGGTCGTACAGCCTGCTGGTTTGCACCTCGTTGATGAGTTGCCCGTTCTTTTCAGTCACGGATAATGTGGTGGTAAGCTGCCCCTTGTCATTGTAGGTGTAGCTGGTCGTAATATTGCCGGTGCTGTCGGTTTCGCAGCACTTTATCAATCGTCCTTGAGTGTAATATTTCACGGTAGTCGGGGTGGAAACAATGGCTTGCAGGATAAATGGAGCACGCAAATTCTTTGCCTGGTCACGAAATTCCTTATACTTGTGTGTTTTGAGGAATTCCTGCAATAAACCGAGCGATTCGGAGTTGACTATTGCCGGTTTCAGAAGCTCGAAGTCTGCCTTTTCACTGAGATATTCAAGATCGTTCAGGTGAGTCCGTGCACCGGTGGCCAGATAAGGTGTATTCTTATAATCATCGATGATCTGCCGGATGGCGGTGGCATTTCCTTCTTTTTTCAGGCTGTCGATACGTTGGAACAGGAAATCATCATATAAGGTACGGACCTCGGCAAGATAGGGGCGCGGACCTCTGTCTTGATAATACTTCTGCATTTCGGGGTCTTCAAAGAAGGCTTTGAAGTTTGCAGGAGTCGGGGTGGTCTTCACTAGTTGGTAGAGCCGTACGTTTTCGGAGGCGTTGACTTGTGCGATAAATTTTCCGTTGGGATACTCCTTGACGTAAGTCTGGTAGATGATGGGAGTGGGGGCTTTGAGCATTCCTTCCAGCAGCGCCACCTCGCGGATGTTCTGCAGCCGTTGCAGCATGGCGGAGTCAACCGGATATTCGGTGGCGTGAATGCTGTCCAGCAGTGCCCGGCTGAAAGGAATTTTATCTTTCGAGGCCTCCAGCAGGTTGATAATGGACTGGTCCGCCTTGTCCCGTATCTGAGAAAGCGGAATCTTTTCCCCTTCACAGATACCGGGGAAGTTATTTTGGGCGGCTTTCTCGTAGCAGCCGAAATAGAGGGTGGCTGCCTGTTCGCTCTGTCCGTTCCACAGGTCGTTGAGGACGTCCATCAATGATAAATCTTCGGCATAGTACGCCTTTGTTTCGTCATCCAGTTTTTCCCTGTTCTTCTGCCATTTGTCGGCGTCATTGTCGTTCAGATACCTCAGCAGCTTTTCCATGCGGCTTTGCTTTTGTGCCATTGCTTGCTGTGGTATGCAGGCGACAAGGCACAAACATAAAATAAATGATAAAAATATACTCTTTTTCATTGCTTTGAGTGATTAGGTTAAATAGTTAGTGATGAAAAATCATAAAAATATCTTCATTGTCAAATGAATGTTATACTTTTGTCGTATTGAAACAAATTTGAACGCCAAGGGTTTGTTAAAAATCCTCATTGTTTTTATAATGCTGTTATGAATACCAACTATATAGAGGAATTAAATGAGAGTCAGTGTGCAGCAGTGACTTATAACGACGGGCCTTCGCTGGTGATAGCCGGTGCAGGTTCGGGAAAGACACGTGTGTTGACTTATAAAATTGCCTATCTGCTGGAAAACGGCTATCAACCGTGGAACATCCTCGCACTGACCTTTACCAATAAGGCGGCGCGTGAGATGAAAGATCGTATAGCCCGTCAGGTGGGCATGGAGCGGGCACGTTATTTGTGGATGGGTACCTTCCATTCTGTCTTTTCCCGTATTCTCCGTGCCGAAGCAAAGTATATCGGATTCACTTCCCAATTTACCATTTATGATTCGGCGGATAGTAAAAGTCTGATCCGTTCCATCATCAAGGAGATGGGACTGGACGAAAAGACATATAAGCCGGGGATGGTGCAGGCCCGCATTTCGAGTGCCAAAAACCATTTGGTTTCTCCTACGGGATATGCCGCCAACAAAGAAGCGTATGAAGGAGATATGGCAGCCAAAGTGCCTGCTGTCCGTGAAATATATACCCGTTACTGGGAAAGATGCCGTCAGGCGGGAGCTATGGATTTCGATGATCTGCTGGTGTATACGTATATTCTGTTCTGCGACTTTCCGGAAGTGCTGGCCCGTTATAGGGAGCAGTTCCGTTATGTGCTGGTGGACGAGTATCAGGATACGAATTATGCCCAGCATAGCATCGTACTCCAGTTGACGAAAGAAAATCAGCGTGTTTGTGTGGTAGGCGATGATGCGCAGAGTATTTACTCTTTTCGTGGAGCGGATATTGATAATATCCTTTATTTCACGAAGGTTTATCCTAACACGAAAGTCTTTAAACTGGAGCAGAATTATCGTTCTACGCAAACCATTGTCTGTGCTGCCAACAGTCTGATCGAAAAGAATGAACGTCAGATTCGGAAAGAAGTATTCTCTGAAAAAGAACGTGGCGAACCGATTGGCGTTTTTCAGGCTTACAGCGATGTGGAAGAAGGGGATATCGTAGCCAATAAGATAGCTGAACTGCGTCGGGAACATAGTTATGGCTATGCTGATTTTGCCATATTATACCGTACGAATGCGCAGAGCCGTGTTTTCGAGGAGGCTCTTCGGAAACGAAGTATGCCCTATAAAATCTATGGCGGACTTTCATTCTACCAGCGTAAGGAGATTAAGGACGTCATTGCTTACTTCCGCTTGGTAGTGAACCCGAATGATGAAGAAGCATTCAAGCGAATCATTAATTATCCTGCCCGTGGCATCGGTGATACGACGGTTGGAAAAATCATCTCCGCTGCCACTGAAAATGGTGTCAGCCTTTGGGCGGCGCTTTGCGAACCATTGAGCTACGGGCTGAATATTAATAAAGGTACGCACGCCAAACTGCAAGGTTTCCGTGAACTGATAGAAGGCTTTATGACCGATCAGGCAGACAAGAGCGCGTATGAGATAGGAACGGATATTATCCGCCGGTCCGGCATCATCAATGATGTCTGTCAGGATACTTCGCCGGAGAATCTGAGCCGTAAGGAAAACATTGAGGAATTGGTGAATGGTATGAATGATTTCTGCGCGTTGCGGCAGGAAGAAGGCAACCCGAATATTTCTCTGACAGATTTCCTTTCGGAGATTGCCTTGCTTACTGATCAGGACTCGGACAAAGCGGATGATGGAGAAAAGATAACGTTGATGACCGTTCATTCGGCCAAGGGGCTGGAGTTTAAAAACGTATTCGTAGTGGGGCTGGAAGAAAACCTTTTCCCTAGTGGTATGGTGGGCGATTCTCCCCGTGCTCTGGAAGAGGAGCGTCGTTTGTTCTACGTGGCCATTACCCGTGCCGAAGAACATTGTTATATTTCTTTTGCCAAGACCCGTTTCCGTTATGGAAAGATGGAGTTTGGAAGTCCCAGCCGTTTCTTGCGGGATATCGATGTGAATTATTTGCGGTTGCCGCATGAGGCGGGAGTCAGTCGGTCGGTAGACGAAGGTGCGGGGCGTTTCCGCAGGGAGATCGAAGGTGGATTTACGCGTACGGCATCTCCTACACGAACGCCTTATGGTACTAAATTTTCCGATCGTGAACGTCCGAAGACTCAGGTGATTGCGCCCAGTGTGCCGAAGAATTTGAAGAAGGTCTGTGCGGTGAGTGGAAGCAGTACACGGTCGGCTTCAGCCGGCTCGGCATCTGTAACAGGAGTACAGGCGGGGCAGATGATAGAACACGAACGTTTCGGCTTAGGCGAAGTGATCAGGGTAGAAGGAACGGGTGATAATGCAAAAGCAACGATTCATTTTAAAAATGCAGGGGACAAGCAACTATTGTTGCGTTTTGCACGTTTTAAAGTGATAGAGTAATCATAGTAAAATTAGAGATGATCATGAGGAAACAACTAACTGTAATTCTGCTTTCTGCTCTGATGTTGAGCGGATGTGCATCGGGACGTATGGGAAATCCCGGAGCAATTGTAGGTGGTGCTGCAATTGGGGGAAGTCTGGGAAGTTCGATAGGCGGACTTATCGGAGATAATAATCGTGGCTGGAGGGGCGGATATCGCGGCTCTGCCATTGGAAATATTGTTGGCACCATTGCCGGTGCAGCGATAGGGAATGCGCTGACTGCTCCGAAGCCGGACCCGATAGAGGAATATGCTTACGTTCCGGAAGTCAGACAAGGGCAGTCTCACTCTAAGTTTAAACCTCGGACACAGACTCAGCAGCAACTGACTCAGTTGAAACTGCGCAAGATTCGCTTTATTGACGATAACCGTAATCATGCGATAGACGGGGGAGAAAGCAGCAAGATCATCTTTGAAATCATGAATGAAGGACGAAATCCGGTTTATGACGTGGTTCCTATTGTAGAGACGGTCGGGAAAGTGAAACATATCGGCATTTCTCCTACTGTAATGATAGAAGAAATTCTTCCGGGTGAGGGTATCCGCTATACGGCTACGGTCTATGCCGGAAGTAAGCTGAAAGATGGTGAAGTGACTTTCCGCGTAGCGGTGTCCGATGAGAATGGAGTAATCTGTGATTCTCAGGAGTTTACGCTGCCTACGCAGCGGGCGGAATAGGACAAGAATAGCTCAAAATATTCGATTTGTTATAGTGACAGTATGTGCTCGGGATAGTGACACTATCCTTGACACATACTGTCACTATGTTAATGGGATGGTGACACTATCCCAATACAATAGTCCGGTGCAGTCATTACACAATAAAATGAAGTATCGGTTTCATCTACACAGAAGCATTCTATATGAGTATCTGTCAAAATTTTACGTATCGGTTTTCCTTCCCAGTCGAAAACCCAAATCTCGCTGTTTAGAGTTTCTTTTTGTTCTTCGTGCATCCGATTGGTGTTTGGGTTATACAGTACATAAACATAGTTATTGGAAACGGCAATGCCTCGTGCTCCCAGTTCGGCATCGGGATTATCACTTTCTGCATACACACCGTCGGGGCTTGAATTGAACTGATAATGATAGGGCGCTAACAATAGTCTTTTATGGAGCGTTGATGTTTCCGGCTTATAGTCCCATAGCTCAAGTACATTACTGGTAGCACATGCCAGACGTTTCCGGTCGGTGTTGTAACCGAATTGTGATTGATGAAACATACCTTTAGCCGTATTGGGTATGTTTTCTTCTCCACTTTGATAGTTCGGGAAGTCGCCGCATTTGGATATAACATTGCCGTCATTATCTAAAATAAGGAATCTGCAATCTTCAAAAACACCGGACGCTATAAAGCGTGATTCGCTTATCGGATAGACTCTGTCAATGCTCATGGGCAGGTGTATCAATTCTCCTTGTCGCCGGATGGAAAAGTCCTTCGCGTTGAATATATAGTTTTGCGCTGTGAAGTGCCATCTATTGTGTATAAAGGCAGACGAATCAGACAGAAAGAATTCGACAGGGCTTAAAAATTCATCAGGTCCTTGTCCTTGTGGCAGCATTTGCTTTACAAAGCGTTGTTCACTAAGACTATAGCAGTATAAAAGGCTGTCTCCTTTAAAATCACCGGCATATAAGATATCTCCTTTCTTTTTTATATCCATTGGAATGGAGATAAAGGCTTCCTTCAAAGCGGTAGATTTAGCAGTTGTGCTTTCGCTAAAGGATACTCTTTTTTGTGATTCACTACAACCAAACAATGGCAGTGCCAAAGTAAATAATAGAATGATGTTTTTAGATTTCATTTTGTTTTGCTTCATTTTGTTTTGTACTATAACTACAAAGATAACGTATGTGTTTTGAAAAACAAGGATATTGAAGAGAAATAGCTGTCTCTTATACACATCTGACGCTGCCGACGATAAGGCTC
>OWJJ01001397.1_pt1 | contig 14094 bp, 8 predicted proteins | sample 1732811 | NCBI WGS metagenome assembly OWJJ01 (sample SAMN05065756, study PRJEB22554) | human gut metagenome | biome: ENVO:2100002; feature: ENVO:00000062; material: ENVO:00002003 | host: Homo sapiens | place: USA
TCCTAAGACAGATAATATGGAATAACAATAAGATTAACGAAGTTAAAAAATAAAAAGTATGGAAAAGATTATTGGTTTGATTGATGCGCCTTTTACTCCGTTTTATGAAAATGGAGAAGTAAACTATGAACCTATTGAAATCTATGCAAAGATGTTGCAGAAGAATGGTCTTCAAGGAGTATTCATTAACGGTTCTTCCGGCGAGGGATATATGTTGACTGAAGAAGAACGTATGAAACTTGCCGAACGCTGGGTATCTGTAGCGCCTGCCGGATTTAAGGTAATTGTTCATGTGGGAAGTTGCTGTGTTAAAGCAAGCCGTATGTTGGCGGAACATGCACAGAAGATTGGAGCTACAGCTATTGGAGCGATGGCCCCACCGTTCCCTAAAATTGGCCGAGTGGAAGAATTGGTAAAGTATATTGAAGAGATTGCAGCAGGTGCTCCCGAACTACCTTTCTATTATTATCATATTCCTGCCTTCAACGGTGCTTTCCTGCCTATGGTTAAGCTACTGGAAGCGGTTGATGGACGTGTACCTAATTTTGCCGGTATTAAATATACTTTCGAGAGTATGTATGAGTACAATCAGTGCCGTCTTTATAAGAATGGAAAGTACGATATGCTTCATGGTCAGGATGAAACGATACTTCCTTGTTTGGCTATGGGAGGTGCACAAGGTGGTATTGGCGGTACTACCAACTATAATGGAAAAGAACTGGTAGGTATCATTGATGCTTGGAAGGCCGGTGACCTTGAATTGGCGCGTGAACGTCAAAATTTCTCACAAGAGGTGATTAATGTTATTTGTCATTTTCGTGGAAATATAGTGGGCGGTAAACGTATAATGAAACTTATTGGCCTTGACTTGGGTAAGAATCGCACTCCATTCCAAAATATGACCGATGAAGAAGAGTACCAAATGAAAGCAGAGCTTGAAGCTATTCATTTCTTTGAACGTTGCAATAAATTCTAAAATCTGATAAACTATGAATGTAACGGATTATTTAACCTCATGGTCTGCATCCTATCGCTATGATTTCACCGAGAATATTATGCCTTTTTGGATGCACTATGGTCTTGACCGTAAGCATGGTGGGGTATATACTTGCATTGATCGTGATGGCCGTTTGATGGATACAACGAAATCAGTATGGTTTCAGGGACGTTTTGGATTTATTGCAGCTTATGCTTATAATAACATTGAACAGAAATCGGAATGGCTTGCGGCATCTAAGAGTTGTATCGATTTTATAGAAAAATATTGTTTTGATGCAGACGGACATATGTACTTTGAAGTTACTGAAAACGGTACTCCTTTGCGTAAACGTCGCTATGTGTTTTCTGAGTGTTTTGCTGTCATTGCCATGTCAGAATACGCTATTGCATCAGGAGATAAAACTTATGCTGAAAAGGCTTTAGCGCTTTTCAAACGTATACAAAGGTTTCTTTCCACCCCCGGTTTTTTGGAACCCAAGTATCTGCCTACACTACAGGCTCGCGGACATTCTATTACGATGATTCTTATCAATACAGCCTCTCGTGTTCGTGCTGCTATTTCCGATCCGACACTTGACACACAAATTGATGAATCGCTTGCGGCTATCCGAAAGTACTTTATTCATCCCGAATTTAAGGCATTGCTTGAAATGGTGGGAAAAGATGGAGAGTTCATTGATACTTGTAACGGGCGTGTCATTAATCCGGGACATTGTATTGAGACTTCCTGGTTTATTTTAGAAGAAGCCCGCTATCGTAACTGGGATAAAGATTTGGTGCAAATGGCTCTTCAGATTCTTGACTGGTCTTGGGAATGGGGTTGGGATGAAGAACATGGCGGTATAATAAACTTCCGGGACTGCCGCAATTTCCCCGCACAGGATTATTCTCAGGATATGAAATTCTGGTGGCCGCAGACCGAGGCTATTATCGCCACTCTTTATGCTTATCAGGCAACTCACGATGAAAAATACCTTGTCATGCATAAACAGATAAGTGATTGGACATACGCTCATTTCCCTGATAAGGAATATGGTGAGTGGTATGGGTATCTGCACCGTGACGGTACAGTGGCACAACCTGCTAAAGGTAATTTGTTTAAGGGCCCTTTCCATATACCTCGCATGATGATTCGTAGTTATATGCTATGTCAGGAAATTCTTTAGTTAATCTTAATTACCTATTTATAATTCAAATTTTAATTCTATGAAGCAGTATTTATTAACACTATTTTGTTTGTGTGTATCTATGATAGCTCTGGCACAGCAAAACTCGATTACCGGTACAGTGGTCGATGCCCATCGTGAGCCTATTATTGGAGCTTCCGTTTTAGAAAAAGGAACTTCTAATGGTACTATTACAAACTTGGATGGAGAATACTCCTTGAAAGTATCTCCTGGAGCTATTCTAGTGTTTAGCTATATCGGCTATAAAACACAAGAAATTCCTGTTAATACTAAAGTAAACGTAAATGTAACACTTGTAGAGGATGCCGAACAACTTGAAGAAGTGGTGGTCGTTGGATATGGTGTGCAGAAGAAGTCAAGTTTAACGGGTGCTGTAGCGTCTGTTTCAAGCAAAGAAATTGTAAAGCAAGTTTCTTCAAATGTTGCGTCTACATTGCAAGGGCGTACTCCTGGTGTTGACATCTTACAACAAGCAGGTGTGGCAGGTGCAGATGTAAATATTATTATTCGTGGTGCAGCCTCTTTTGGAGCTACTGAACCGTTGTATGTAATTGATGGTGCTTTCAGTAACAACGGGTTAAGTTCATTGAATCCCAATGATATTGAATCTATTGAAGTGTTGAAAGATGGTGCTGCTGCGGCTATTTATGGCTCTCGTGCTGCTAATGGGGTTGTTTTGATTACAACAAAGCGTGGAAAAAGTGGCAAACCAATTATCGAGATTGATGGTTCATATGCTTTCCAAACACCAACTAATATTCCAGATTTCTTGAATGCTACTCAATGGAGAGAATTTGCCAATAAAGTTGCGGACAATAGTGGATTGAGTCATGCTCCGGAAAATGACAATCCAACTTACCCTAACACAAATACTGATTGGGCCAAGGAATGGATACAATATGCACCTATGTGGAGCCTGAATGCTAGTATTTCTGGTGGAGGTGAAAATTCTACGTTTAGCACGAGCCTTGGTTATCTTGATCAGACAGGTATGACTATTTATTCTGATTATAAGCGATATAATTTTAGAGTGAATTCTTCTTATAAGAAAGGTATATTCAGTCTTTCAGAAAACATAGCAATTACTCATAGAGATAAAACTCCTACTACTGCGTTTAATATCAGTCTACCTACATTACCTATTTATGATTCCGAAGGTAGATTTTTTTCAGGTGGAGGCGACTATTACATTAATCCGGAAGATGGGAAAGCACAAAATAAGATAGCTCCGTTACACTATACGGATAGATATAATAAAGTAACTGATATAATAGGTGCAATTACGGCACAATTGGCTCTTTGGGATGGACTGAAATATAAATTCTCGTTTAGCGGGAATTATAGTAATTCTCATGATTATACACATACTCCTGAATATTATACAAAATGGAATGCAGACGGAACTCCTGATAAAGATTATGGAAGTCCTAAAAATAGCATTTCAGAGTCAAGAGGTGAAGAGTTTACTTATACAATTGATAATTTGTTGACTTATAATAAGACCTTTACAGGACACTCGATTGATGCATTAGTGGGTACAAGCTGGATGCGCGAATATTATAGAAGTATGTCTTTAGCAACTATTGATGACTTGGGTGGTACTGAGATTACTGGCTTTTCTAATGTGGATGGTAAGATTTCGGCAGGTGATTCTAATGCAGCTTTGTTGTCATTTTTTGCTCGTTTAAACTATGATTATGAGGATAGATATTTATTGTCTGCTAGTATTCGTAGAGATGAATCATCTAAATTTTATAAGGATAATAGAGTCGGATATTTTCCGTCTGTTTCTGTTGGTTGGAATGCCCATCAAGAAAGTTGGTTTACAAATCCAGTTGTCAGTAAGTTGAAGCTGCGCGCGAGCTATGGTGAGTTAGGGGCCAACTTCCTGTCTCCTTATAACTTTGACGCTATAGCTTATGGTCCTATACCTTATACTTTGGGTGGTGTAAGATATACAAGTGGTCGTGCTGCTTATTTGAAATCAAGAGAATTGAAATGGGAAACTGCGAAAACCACTGATATTGGTCTTGAATTAGGATTTTTCAATAATGATTTGACAGTACAAGTTGATTATTTTGTGAAAAAGAATGTTGATTTGTTGGCGCAGATTGACTTGAATTTATCTTCAGGACAAATATTTGAGATTAACAGTTCTCGTGAAAAGCCTTATGTAAATTCTGCTTCAGTGAAGAATACGGGGTGGGAATTCTTGGTTAATTACCGTAAGCAGTTAATAAAAGATTTCAGCATTGATGCAACGCTCAATTTTTCTACACTGAAAAATGAAGTATTGTCATTGGGCGATAATGTACAACCGATTACTTCGGGAGCAATGTCAAGTTCTTTTAGCGATTCACCTTCTATCACTAAACCTGGTGAAGCAATTGGTTCATTTTATGGTTATAAGATAAACGGATTTGATGCTGATGGAAATTTCATCTTTGCGGATACGGATAACAGTGGCAGTGTGGATGCTAATGACAAAGTGATTTTGGGTAATCCAATTCCTGATTTTAGTTACGGATTGAATGTGACAATGTCTTATAAGGATTTTGATCTAACAATGTTCTTTCAGGGAGTTCAAGGAAATGAAATTTTCAACCAGAAGAAATACACGTATTATTTTGATTATTCAAACAACTGTGTGACGGATGTACTGAATGCTTGGACAAAGGATAATCAAAACACCAATATTCCTATAATGAAAACTCAGAACACTGATGGTGGTAACTCTTTGCCGAGTGAATTTTATATTGAAGACGGTTCTTATTTCCGTTGCAAGAACCTGCAACTCGGTTATAATTTCCCTAAATCTATCTTGAATAAGATTTCATTCAATAAGTTACGTGTATATGCCGGTGTACAGAACCTCTTTACAATTACCAACTACTCCGGTTATGACCCGGAAGTAAGCTCAAACACTCTGTTCTCTCGTGGTATTGATTCTGCTTCGTATCCGAATGCACGTACATTTACGTTTGGATTTAATGCTTCATTCTAACTATAAAAATACATGAATATGAAAAATATATCAAAAATAGCAGCTATACTCCTCATTGGAGGTAGTTTTGTGATACAAAGCTGTGACGGAGTCTTTGATGACCTTGCGATAAATCCGAACCAGCCTAGTATGGGAGCTTATTTTACTACTCCAGAGGCTGTGAATGATGCTGTGTTGACTATGTATGGATATGTTTCTACACAGCGTAGTTTGGGAGCTTCCGGTTCCAAAACTCAAATTATTCGTTCGGATGAAGCATCATCCAATTCCGATTATGGAAAACCTGGTATGTTTGGGGAAACTTTGAATGCAAGTTACTATACTATTGAGCAACCCTATACCTTGATGTATACTCTAGCATCTCAAGCTGCTTATATTATAGAAACTGCTCCGGAAGTGGATTTTCATGGAAATGAAGAACGTAAAAATGTTTATATTGGAGAGGCTTATTTTTGGAGAGCTTTTGCTCACTATTATTTACTGACAAACTTTAGAAATATATCCCCGATCCGCCGTATGCCACGTAATTCGGAAGATTATACACGTCCTTTGGAAACTCCGGCTGATGTGTGGAATTTTATTCAGAAAGACTTGAAGAGTGCAAAAGAGCTGCTTCCGGTGAAAGGTTATTGGGATGCCACAAATGCAGGACGTGTGACGAAGGCTTCTGCCGCTGCATTGGCCGGTAAATGCTATTTATATCGTAGTGGTATTGAAACTTTTTATGGAACCGATAAGACAACATTTTATGATGAGGCAGCCCAAGAGTTTGCTGAAATAATAGATGGAAAGTATGGAAGTTATGATTTAACTCCGAATTACGGTGACAATTTTGACGTAGCCCATGAAAACAATATAGAATCTATTCTTGAAATTCAGTTTTTGGGTGATGTTGAAAACAATGCTTTTAACCCAGGTACGGCAACTTCCGGTTTGGCGTTTGATTCTCGCGGACTGATGTTGCCGGGTGCAGGGGTAGGCTATGAAGGAGTTGTCCATGACTGGCTGTACAATACATTTGCAAATTCGATAGATAAAGATGGCAATACGGATACCCGTATGTTTTCTACTTTGATGTTTAATGATCTGAAACCTGAAATCAAATTACCTTTAGATGCTGCAGGCGAAAAGATACGTTTGAGAGGTCCGGGCGGTTTCCATTGGGAAGATTTATATCCGGTAAAAAGTGGTAAGGAAGGATTTGAGACCGTATCCAATCCATTTGCACATCCGTTTAAGGCAGGTATTAAAAAAGGACTTGATTTTTCCATGCCGATGATGACTAATGCTGATGGTACTCCTAAACTTACGGGTGTAGGGGCTGGCACAAAAGAATATGTGTATAATCAACCTCGTGCTCATGGAGTGAATTGGCGATATATTCGTTATGCAGATGTATTGTTAATGTATGCGGAAGCCGTTCTTTCAGGAGGCAAACAAGGAACGATGACCCCCTTACAGGCTGTGAATAAGGTGCGCAATCGTGCCAACTTTGCCAATCTTCAGAATGTTACGATGGATGATGTCAAGCACGAAAGGGTTTTGGAGTTTGCTTTGGAAGGACATCGTTTCTATGATTTGCTTCGTTGGGGAGAATTGTCTAAGCGTTTCTCTGACTTGACGGCATCCGATCCGCATTTTAAAAAGTTTATATCTGAAACAGATTATAAGGGTTTTGTAACTAATAAACATGAATGGTTGCCAATCCCTTTGAATGAAGTAAATAATAATCCGTATATTACAGAAAATAATCCCGGTTACTAAAAATTGATACTTATGTATAAAACGAAAAAAATAGTATTATCATTCTGTTTGATTTCCGTTTCGCTGGCTGTTTCAGCACAAAACAAGAAGTTGCATAATGGAATTGTGTATCCCGAACAGTGGCCTCCTCGTTATGAGGAGCCGGCTGTTGCGCAAGACATGCCGGTTCCCTATCTGAAAGAAAAGCCTGCGGTGATTCCGGTAAATCTTGGCAGACAACTTTTTGTAGACAATTTCCTGATAGCTGAAACTGATTTACAGCCTATATATCATACTCCTAATTTCTATCCTCAAAACCCGGTGTTGGAGCCGGACAAGGAATGGGAGAACACAACGGAAGGTGCACCTTATGCTGCTCCGTTCAGTGACGGTATTTGGTATGATGAGGAAGACGGCAGATTTAAAATGTGGTATCTGGCAGGTGCGGGCAGTATTCATAAGCAAGACAAGCAGACTTTCTACACCGGATATGCCGAGTCGGAAGATGGAAAACATTGGGTAAAGCCTAAGTTGGACATTTATAATCAGACAAATATTGTTGATACCTGCAATCGTGACGCTGCTACTATCTGGTTGGATAAATTGGAGAAAGACCCGGCTAAGCGGTATAAGATGTTCAATGTAGAGCGCCGTCCTACCGACCGCCGCTGGCAGTTCATTCTGAAATACTCTGCTGATGGCATCCATTGGAGCAACGGAGTGGCGCAATCGGGCGATTTATATGACCGTTCTTCGGCGTTCTATAATCCTTTCCGCGGTGTGTGGGCTTTGAGTATGCGTTACAGCACAAGTGTCTCTTCGCGTTCCAGAAGTTATTTGGAAAACGTAGACCCGGAAGTTGCGGTAAGTATGGCGCACCGTATTCGCAAAGGAGTACCCGATAAAAATATGTGTTTCTGGTTTGCGCCCAGTGATAAAGAACCTCGCCATCCACAGTTTCCCGAAGTAGATCCGGGCATTTATAATTTTGATGCGATAGCTTATGAAAGTATTATGCTGGGGTTGTATAGTGTATGGCAAGGTCCTGAAAACAATGTTTGCGCCAAACTTGGTATTCAGAAGAAAAATGAAATCTTCTTGGGATACAGTAGAGACGGATTCCATTTTTCCCGTCCTTCTTTCCGGCCATTTATGGCAGTGAATGAAACTGAGAGGGCTTGGAACTGGGGAAACATGCAGTCTGTCAATGGAGTTCCTTTGGTGGTAGGCGATTCGTTGTATTTTTACTCAAGTGGACGACGGTTGAATAATATCATGTGGGACAGCTACACATCTACTGGTCTTGCCACTCTTCGTCGCGATGGTTTTGTTTCCATGCAAGCCGGAAAGACAGAAGGATATTTGGTGACGGAAAAATTGACATTCGATGGAAAATATCTGTTTGTCAATGCCGATGTGCATAATAAGAAAGGCGTATTGGCAGTGGAAGTGCTGGACGAAAATGGTAATTCTATTCCTGGATATACAAAGAAAGAATGTGTTGCATGGAAGAAAGTCAACAGTACCAAGCAGGCTGTCATTTGGAAAGATGCAAAAGACTTATCCGCCCTTTCCGGTAAAACCATTCGTTTGAAGTTCTATGTGACGAACGGAGATTTATATTCATTCTGGATTTCTCCATGGGAAACTGGGGAGAGCCGGGGATATACTGCCGGTGGTGGTCCCGGATTGTCTCCTGAAGGTATAGATAAACCTGTAAAATAATTGTGTATGAGAAAATGCTGGTATTATATCATTGTCTTTTGTGGTGTACTGGTCCTTGCCGGATGTGGCAAGGAAGGAGGCCCTGTACTAGAAAATCCAGATCCTCCGGTGGAAGTACCCGATAAGCCTGATAAGCCGGAAAATCCTAATATTTTGTATAATGGCATTGTTTTGCCGAATCAGTGGCCGCCGACTCGTTCTTACTCTTCCGAGATACGTAGCGGAATGTCTCCTTTCTATTTGGTGAATAAGCCTGAGGTGATGAATATATCCATAGGCAGACAATTGTTTGTTGATAACTTTTTGATTGAGAGCACTTCGTTGAAGCGGGTATTTTATTATCCTGAATATTCTTCGTCCAATCCGATACTTCAACCGGATAAAGACTGGGAGAAAATGGGCAATAAAGGAGCTGCTTTTGCTGCACCGTTCAGCGATGGTGTCTGGTATGACGAGGCCGATTCAAAATATAAAATGTGGTATATGGCAGGTGGTGGAACCTATGCTGTCAATGGTGCAGGGGTGACGTGCTATGCAGAGTCTGTCGATGGGATTAACTGGACGAAACCTGTACTGCCGGTTGTGTTGGGGACTAATATTGTAGATAAAGGTTCTGAACGTGATGCATCGGTTGTATGGTTGGATAAACAGGAATCCAATGCTTCCAAGCGTTTCAAGATGTTTCAGGTAGCAGGAGGAAAAGGTAACTGGAAATATCATTATAAGACATCCGCCGACGGAAAACAGTGGCGCGATAATTCCACGCCTTCACAGGCTATTGCCGACCGTTCTACGGTGTATAAGAACCCTTTTCGCAATGTGTGGGTGTGGAGCATGAGGCATAATGTGCGTGTGAATTCTTCTGATTCTTATACGGTACGGGCACGTGATTATTATGAAAATACCGATCCGGCAACAGGCAATCAAAAGGCAAAAGCCGATTTGAAAGCATTTTGGTTTGGTCCATGGTGCAATGAGCAGAAGCATCCGACTTATAATAATAACGACGGTTCTCCCGGCATTTATAATTTGGACGCCACTCCGTATGAAAGTATCATGCTGGGTTTCTTCTCGGTGTGGCAAGGTCCCGAAAATGATGTTTGTTCTCAAGACAATGTGATTAAACGCAACCAAATAATGGTGGGGTACAGCCGCGACGGTTACAGTTGGTATCGGGAAGATATGAATCCTTTCATGGCAGTGGACGATAATCGTGCGGCATGGAATAACGGGAATTTGCAGTCCGTAGTAGGCGCACCGCTTATTGTGGGTGATAAACTCTATTTTTATTTGAGTGGACGTCGTTTGGACGGTACAAATGAAATAACTTCTACCGGACTGGCTACCTTACGTCGCGACGGCTTTGCTTCTATGAAAGGAACAGGTGAGTTGCTGACACCGAAACTGAGATTCACAGGTGAATACTTTTACGTCAATACTAAAGTTACAGGCGAGATTAGAGTGGAATTGCTAAAAGCTGACGGTACTGTCATTCCTGGCTTTACCAAAGCAGATTGTAAGCCGATAACAGGTGACGGTGTAAAACAGAAAGTAGAATGGAAGTGGAATGCTACTTTAGCTTCTTTGAAAGGTCAAGTCATAAAAGTGAAATTTTATGTCACCGATGGTGAAATCTACTCTTTTTGGGTATCTCCAAATGCTACTGGCGAAAGTCAAGGATATACGGCAGGTGGAGGACCTGGATTAGACAAATCAGGTCTTGATATAAACGAATAATTAAAAAATAATAGTATACAATGAAAAATATAGCATATATCTTGTTTTCTGTGTTATTGATATTTGTAACCTCGTGCAAGGATGAAGAAACGAACTACCATACGGCGGCAAGACCCGGATTTACGGTAGGTGAACAATATGAGGTAGGAGAGACTGTAACCTTTACAGATGCTACTATTCCTAATGAAGGTACTAAAATAGTAGCCTATTTATGGGAGTTCGGTGATGCCGATAAATCAACTTCCACTGAACAAAGCCCTACTTTTGTTTACAAGAAAGATGGCGTTTATTTGGTAAAGCTTACGGTAACAGATAGTAACGGGTTGAAGGTAAGTAGTCAAAAAGAAATAACGGTGATTAATCCTACTACTCCGGATTTTATTTTGGATAAACAAAAATACATGATGGGAGATTTGGTAACCTTTACGAATGCCACTACTACTAAGTCAGGGACTACTATCATTACTTATTTATGGGAGTTTGGTGATGAAGCCGGAACTACTTCTGATAAGCAGAATCCTACATTTACTTATACTGTAGCGGGAGCTTATGCAGTGAAATTAACAGTAACTGATAGTTATGGGTTAACAGCAAGTATTACAAAAAACGTAACGGTATTGGATCCATCTCAGGTTATTGCTGTGCAGTGGAGTTCACCTTTGAATGGGGTTGTGAAGGGTGGATCTTCTCCGGCTTTGGCCAAGGATGGTTCGGCTGTCTATATGCTTGCAAGTATGGATAATGGTGCACCTGCTACATTAAATGCTTTTGATGTAACAACTGGGGCTATAAAATGGACATTTAATATAAGTGGAAGTATGCAAGAGGTCGATCCAAATGCTATTGCGAAAGATATATTTAGTAGCCCTTCAGTAGGAAAGGATGGTTCAGTTTATATGGTTGCTAGAGATTTGCAATCTACAACAGAAAATCGTAAAGTATATGTTTTTGCAGTAGATGTAAATGGCATAAAAAAATGGTGTCAAGCAGTTGGAGGTAATGTTAATTTATATGCTATTACTCCTGCTATTGATACTGAAGGTAATATTTATGTCGCTAATAGAGGTAAAGAAGTCTTTAAACTGACATCATCTGGTGCTGTTACAAAGTTGACTTCAACTGATTGCCCGGATATAACTGGAGGCATATCATTGGCAAAAGACGGAACGGCTTATATGTTTGGTAAAGGAAATACAGGACTTTATGCTTATAATACCAGTGGAGATCGTAAAAAGTGGCTTTATAATACAGACTTAGGCGGTGCATCAGAAGCTTTTACAGGTGCATTGAGAAGTGCTTCTGTTACAGTCGGTGGTGATGGAACTCTTTATTCCGTAGTTGATATTTCATCTGGTGCAGGTGCTGTAATAGCTTTGACTGCTGATGGTTCTTTGAAGTGGAAGTATGAAACTGTGGGTGGCATACCAGATGGTGGTGTTGTATTGGGTGAAGATGGTACGGTATATGCCAATGGTGGTAAGGCATCTGGTTCCAATGGTGCAGGTGTGGTAGCTCTTAATTCTGACGGCTCTTTGAAATGGCATTATAAAACGGAATCAGATGCTCAGACTGTTCCTCTTATTGATAATCGCGGTTATATACATTTCATCACAGCCGATGCCACTTATTATATATTGAAGCCGGATGGCACATTATTCTCTTCTCAGAAAGTAGGAGATAGCACTACTTCTTCGCCAGTGATGGATGATAAGGGTAATTTGTATGTTTCAGTCCGAAAAGATGGTATTAACGTAATGTTGTGTATTACTTCTGAAGCTACATCATACAATATTAATTCTGCGTGGCCTATGAGTGGACAAAATCCTCAGCGTACAGGTCTTCAAAAGTAGTTTTTTAGGGTAATATCATAGAATATATCTGCATCATTGGAGGCAGATAATGTGTAGGTCTATACTGATAGGTGCGTTGTTTTGCAGATATGTGTGTAGGCCTATGCTTTTCACCGTTAATTCGGGCTATTAGTAAATATGTAAAAGATTTATATATGATGAAAAGTTTATTTATTCTTGTCTTGCTCTTTTGTTCAGTTGGCTTGTTTGCCCAAAATGGACGTATATTGGTTGCCAATCATTCTTTTTCTAAGCAAGAAGGAGTAGAACGGGTATTTCATACACCTGCCTATTATGCGGGTAATCCTGTGTTGAAGGCCGATCAAAAGTGGGAACTGAGTGCTACCGGTGATCCTTATGCTGCTCCTTTTAGTGGTGGTGTATGGTATGATGAGGTTGAGAGTAAATATAAGATGTGGTATTCAGCAGGAGGTGGAAAGAAATACGGGCTGATAACTTGTTATGCGGTATCGGAAGACGGTAAGCATTGGGTGAAGCCGGTTCTGGACGTTGTGCCCGGCACTAATATCGTAGATACAACAGAGCACGATTGTGTATCGGTATTACTCGATAAGTTTGAACAAGATGCAGCTAAACGCTACAAAATGTTTGTAGTGGAATTTAACACAGGGGCTTCGGTCAGTATGCAATTGAAGTATTCTGCAGACGGTATTCATTGGAGTAAGTCTAAGGCGCTTTCCGGTGAACTGTACGACCGCTGTGCTGCTTATTACGACCCGTTTCGCAGTAAATATGTGCTATCTTTGAAAACGATCAACGGAAAGAAATATCGTCGTTCGCGTTGTTTCTTGGCACACGAAGATCCTGAAATGTTGGTAAGTTTGTCACATAGGGTGTACGATAACAAGAGTGATAAATTCATCAAGTATTGGTTTAATGCAGAAGATGATGATCCCCGGCATCCTGACTTTCCCGAGATACGTCCGCAGATATACAATCACGAGGCCATGCCCTATGAAGGCTGTTTAATCGGTTATTTCACCATTTGGCAAGGTCCGGAGAATGATGCTTGCGACCGTTTAAACATTCAAAAACGGAATGAAGTTCTGATAGGATGGAGTAATGACGGATTTCATTGGAATCGTGAGTTCAAACAACCGTTTCTGCCAGTCAGTGATGATTTTAAAGCATGGAATGCTGGTAATGTTCAGTCTACTGCAGGTAATCCGCTGATAGTAGGCGATTCACTTTATTTTTATATAAGTGGACGCTACAATAGTAAGCCCGTACATGATTCTAATTTTGCTACCGGTCTTGCTATTCTTCGTCGTGACGGTTTTGTTTCGCTGCGGGCGGCTATGTCGGAAGGATGTGCAGTGAGTGATATTCTTCTTGTTAACGGGGGCTATTTCTTTGTGAATGCAGATGTATGTAATAAGAAAGGTCTCTTGCTTGTAGAATTGCAGGATGAAAATGGTATCCCTATACCCGGATTCACCCAAAAGGATTGTGTTGCTATGAAAAGGATAAATAGTACGAAATATCAAATAACTTGGAATGCAAACCAAAATCTTGAGTCGTTGAAAGGTAAAATTGTTCGCGTTAAGTTCTATTTGCGTGACGCTGACTTATATGCATTTTGGTTCTCTCCATGGGAGACAGGTGAAAGTCGTGGATATACAGCCGGTGGTGGTCCGGGATTAAGTCTGACAGGTCTTGATGAAAAGTGATAATGATAAGTTGGAATTTGGAGAGATATGCATAAATAAAATGTCCCAAAATAATGAAGCGAGTATTATTTCGGGACGTTTTATTTCTATATTGATCAGATATTTTTTTAATCAAACAAACTCTTGAACTTCTTGAAAATCTTCTCCTTGATAGAAGT
>OWJJ01001398.1_pt1 | contig 14093 bp, 10 predicted proteins | sample 1732811 | NCBI WGS metagenome assembly OWJJ01 (sample SAMN05065756, study PRJEB22554) | human gut metagenome | biome: ENVO:2100002; feature: ENVO:00000062; material: ENVO:00002003 | host: Homo sapiens | place: USA
CCAATATGTCCCACGACATCCGCACCCCCATGAACGCCATCATCGGCTTTACCACACTGGCGATCAGCAATATTGACGACAAGGAGAGGGTGAAGGATTATCTGGCCAAGACCCTTGCTTCCAGCAACCATCTGCTCTCCCTCATCAACGATGTGCTGGATATGAGCCGCATCGAAAGCGGAAAGATCCATCTGGAAGAGGTGGAAGTCAACCTTTCGGAGGTGCTGCACGATCTGAAAACCATCGTCAGCGGGCAGATCTACGCAAAACAGCTGGAGCTTTATATGGACGCGATGGATGTGACCGACGAGGATGTCTACTGCGATAAGACCCGGCTGAACCAGATCCTGCTGAACCTGCTGTCCAACGCCATCAAGTTCACCCCGGCGGGCGGCACGGTCTCGGTGCGGGTGCGCCAGCTTGCCGGGCAGGTGCGCGGCTGCGGGCAGTACGAGTTCCGCATCAAGGACAACGGCATCGGCATGAGCCCGGAATTTGCCAAAAAAATCTTTGAGCCGTTTGAGCGGGAGCGCACCTCCACGGTCAGCCGTATCCAAGGCACCGGCCTTGGCATGGCCATCACCAAAAACATCGTGGATATGATGGGCGGCACCATCGAGGTGCAGACAGCGCAGGGCAAGGGCAGCGAGTTTATCATTCGTGTGCCGCTGCGGGTGCAGGCAGAGCACCGCCCGGTGGAAAAGATCACCGAGCTGGAAGGCCTGAAGGCTCTGGTGGTGGACGACGATTTCAACACCTGCGACAGCGTGACAAAGATGCTGGTCAAGGTGGGAATGCGCGCGGAGTGGACCCTTTCCGGCAAGGAAGCGGTGCTGCGCGCGCGGCAGTCCATCGAGATGAGCGATGTCTACCACGCCTATATCATCGACTGGCGGCTGCCGGATATGAACGGCATCGAGGTCACCCGCCAGATCCGCAGCCTGAACGACGATACCCCCATCATCATCCTGACGGCCTACGACTGGTCTGACATTGAGGTAGAGGCAAAGGCCGCCGGTGTGACTGCCTTCTGCTCCAAGCCCATGTTCTTGTCTGACCTGCGCGAGACCCTGATGAGCGCCCTTGGCCAGAAGCTGACAGATGCGTCGCAGGAGCTTCTGCCGGAAAAGAACGCCGACTTCCAGGACAGACATATCCTGCTGGTAGAGGACAACGAGCTGAACCGCGAGATCGCACAGGAGATCCTGCGCGAGTACGGCTTCCGGGTCGATACGGCGGAAAACGGTGCCGTAGCAGTGGAAAAGGTGAGCACCGCAGCGCCGGGCAGCTATGATCTGGTGCTGATGGATGTGCAGATGCCGGTGATGGACGGCTACACCGCCACCCGGAAGATCCGCGCACTGGATGACCCTGCCCGGGCAAAGCTCCCCATCCTTGCCATGACCGCCAACGCCTTCGACGAGGACCGCCGCAACGCATTGGAAAGCGGCATGAACGGCTTTTTGTCCAAGCCCATTGTAATCGGCGATCTCGTGCAGGAGCTGCGCAAAATTTTGTGAGCCAAACGCCTGTCAGACAGAAAATAAATAAAGCACCCGCAGCATTCGCTTCCAGAGGTCAAGAGCCTCTGCGAAGCCTGCTGCGGGTGCTTTTGCTTTTGTCGGCTGGCAGCCGTTATGATTTCAGTACATCTGCAAGGACCTGCAGCAGATGCGGAATATCCAGCGGCTTTGCAATGTGGCCGTCCATCCCGGCCTTCAATGCATTCTGACGGTCTTCTTCAAAGGCATTTGCCGTCATTGCAAAGATGGGAATGCCTGCCTTTGCAGCATCCGGCAGGGCGCGGATCTGCCGCGTTGCCTCGTAACCGTCCATCTTGGGCATCTGGATGTCCATTAAGATCAAATCGTACTGCCCGGGGGCCGCCTGCTTCATCTTCTGGACAGCGATCTCGCCATCCTCAGCAGTGTCTACCGCAAAGCCCGCTTCCTTCAGGATCTCCAGCGCGAGCTCGCGGTTCAAGGCATTGTCCTCCACCAGCAAAAGATTCTTCCTCTTGAGCTCGGAGGCATCTGGCTGCGCTGGCTTACAGGCAGGCTCTGCACCGTACGGTTCTGCCAGCACTCTGTGCAGTTCGGAAAGGAACAGCGGCTTTTCGCAGAAGGCGGTCACTCCGGCAGCGCGGGCTTCCTCTTCAATATCCGTCCAATCGTAGGCCGTCAGAATGATGATAGGGCAGCTTTTCCCGATCAGCTTGCGGATCTGCCGCACGACCTCGATGCCGTTCATATCGGGGATGAGCCAGTCGATGATGTAGACGCTGAATTCGTCGCCCTGCTCCATGGCGTATCGGGTGCGGATCACCGCTTCCCGGCCGGAGATCGTCCACTCCGGCCGCATCCCGATCTTGGACAGCATGGTGCTGACGCTCAGGCAGGTGTCGGTATCGTCGTCTGCTACCAATGCGCGCAGCCCTTCCAACTGCGGGAGCTGCTTGGGCTCCACCTTTTGTCCGCTGAGTGCGAAGCAGAGATCTACGATGAATTCGCTGCCCTTACCCGGTTCACTTTCGATCGCAATGGTGCCGCCCATCATATCCACAATGTTCTTGGTGATGGACATGCCCAGGCCGGTACCCTGAATGCCGCTGACGGTGGAGCTTTCCTCCCGGCTGAACGCCTCAAAGATGTGCTTCTGGAACTCTTCGCTCATACCGATGCCATTGTCCTTGATGCGGAACTCATAGCAGCCACGGCCCTTGGGCGCACCGTTCTTCTGGGCAATGCGGATGCTGATCGTACCGCCTGTGGGAGTGAACTTGATGGCGTTGGACAAAATGTTCAGCAGGATCTGGTTCAGCCGCAGCGGGTCGGTGATGATGTCCTCGTTCTCCACGTCCATAGTATCAATGAAAAGCGACAGCCGCTTTGCCGAAACATCGGGTTGGATGATGGAGCGCACATCGTGGACGAGGTCCGGCAGATGCACCGCTTTTTCTTCGATTTTTACTTTTCCGCTCTCGATGCGGCTCATATCCAGCACATCATTGATGAGGGAGAGCAGATGCTGGCTGGAGGTAGAGATCTTTTTCAGGTAGTCCAGCACCTGTTCCTTATTATCAATATGGGTCGCAGCCAGCGAGGTGAAGCCGATGATGGCGTTCATGGGGGTGCGGATATCGTGGCTCATATTGAACAGGAACTCCCGCTTGGCACGGTTTGCCGCACCCTCGTGCTGGAGTGCGATCTCCAGTTTGCGGTTCTGTTCCTCCAGCTGAGCCTGATACTTCTTCTCCTGCTCTTTCTTCTGCTGCTCCATCTCCTGCACGGAGCGTCTGCGTAGCACCCGAAGGACCATTACAAGCAGGATGTAACCGGCCAGCGCCATCAAAATCAGCGGAAACGATTCACGGAAGACGGATCTTTCATCCGTATACGCATAGAGATCGAAAGACCTTCCGTGGCAGTACATTCCAAAATAGCAGCCGGAGCCGTTCCAATCGTGGGTATGGGTCAGCGTTTCGGCAGCCCCGGCTTTGCGGATCTCCCGCACCGGCAGACTGTCCGCAGCATCCTGCCCGATGAGCTCCGGGCGGTTGGAGGCAATGACCTGATTGTTCTGCACGATGAACAATGTGCCGCTGGTCTCAACCGAGTAACCGTCCAGTACGCTCTGGATGGACAAAGCCGTTCCCTCTATAAATTCTGCCGGGGTATAGCGGTAGGCAAGCAGGATCACCTCTTTGCTTTCTGCCCGATGTGCCGCAACATCCACGGCAGACCCATCCTCCAGCAGGACCCGCTTCAGGTAGGTCTTTTGCGGGTAAGAGAAAACGTCCAGAACGGCATCATTTTTGAGCGGTTCTCCAAATCGGGCATAGCCGATGCCGTTGGTTGTGGATTCGCACAGGAGCGTACCGTCCGGGGCCAGAACTGAAATACCTGTGAGCCAGAGCAGCTCTGCCTGCTTGTTCAGGCACTGCGGGTCGGAAAGGTCGAGCGCAGAGTCCTGTGCCAGCTGATGCACCGATACCGCCGTGCGGCGGAGCGCTTTGGCCACAATCGTATCATTGTGCTTTTCAAAGCTGGTGGACTGGGATTTGACAAAATCAAGGATCTGGCAGAAACGAGCCTCCGTTGCACGCAGTGCCTGCCAACTCGAGAAAAAAACGACGCTGGCCATAAAAAGCACGCCGATGACCAGATAGAGCCCCCATCTCCATGTATCTGAGATGGGTTTGTTTTTACGTGCCAATGGTGTCCACCTCCAGATACTGCGAAGCATGTTCAAGATACTTGCCAAGGATCTGCTCCAGTGTGCCGTCTGTGCGCATCTGCGCAAGAACAGCGTTCAGCTGGGTGTCCAGCCCGCGGCTGTCGTTTTTGGCAAAGGCGATGCCCAGCCCGGTGACCAGCAGCGGTTCTTCGAGGATGCGGAACTCCACGGAATTGTCCTTCATGTATTGCAGGATGGCCGTCTCATGGGCAGCGATGGCATCCACATAGCCGCAGGCCAGCATCGCATACTGCACGCTGCGGTCTTCGGTGCTGAACACCTCGACGGTCTGCGGGATGCGCGGGTCGGAGCCGCTGAGAAAGATCTCCTCCGGTTTGCCGGTGCTCTGCACGGCGATGGTCTTTCCGGCAAGGTCGCCGAGTGTCCGGATGCTGCTGTCGGCATCCACCGCAGCCACCTGACGGCTCACCATGTAGGGTCCCGCCCAGCGGTATACCTCCTCGCGCCCATCCATGGAAAAGCAGCCCCAGATGCAGTCGATGGTACCGCTTTCCACCAGATCTGTTTTTTGCTCCCAATCGATCGGTTCAAACTGGGCAGCATATCCCATGCGGCGGAACGCTTCGGTGGCGATCTCCACGTCGATCCCGGCGGGAACGCCGTCATTGTTCAGATAAATATAGGGCGGATAGGTATCGCTTCCCACAATGAGCTGCGGAAGACCGCTGTCCTTCGCGTTGGTTCCGCCGCAGGAAGTCAGACTGCCGACGGCAGCAGATGCCGCCAGCAGCGTGCAGCCGCGCAGAAATGCACGGCGTGAGATTCTGTGTTTCATTTGGACTTTTTGTTCTCCTGTTTTATTGCATCCATTGCTCAGTTGTGCTGCTGTAATTCTTCTTTCAGGTCAGTCTGAATATCCGTCAGGCACTGCAGCAGCAGCGGGTTGAACGCTCCGCACTCGCCGTTCCGGATCATCTGCACGGCTTTTTCGTGGGAGAAGGCTTTTTTGTAGCAGCGTTCGCTGGTCAGTGCATCGTACACATCAGCCAGCGAGACCAGTTGTGCGCTGATGGGGATCTCATCGCCCTTCAGTCCATCCGGGTAGCCGCGCCCATCCCAGCGTTCGTGGTGCCAGCGGGCGATCTCGTAGGCCGTTTGCAGCAGCGGCTGCTCTGCAAAATTATCCAGATCATGCAGCATCTTGGCTCCCAGCATACTGTGGGTCTTCATGACCTCGAATTCCTCCGGGGTCAGTTTGCCGGGCTTATTAAGGACCTTTTCGTCAATGCCGATTTTTCCGATGTCGTGCAGGGCAGAAGCCAGCGGGATCATATCCTGCTGTTCCGCAGTAATCGAGTATCTGCTGCTGATCTCCAACAGACGGCGGAGCAGCAGCTCGGTGATGATACGGATGTGCTGCACATGGGCGCCGCTTTCGCCGTTGCGGAATTCTACGATATGACTCAGTACACCCACCAGCGTATCCGTATTATTTTCACGGGCGCGGATCTGCTCAGAGACCATCTGCACCAGCCGCCGCTGCTTGGCGTACAGCTTGATGGTGTTGGTCACACGGCGGTACACGATACGAGCATCGAAGGGGCGGTTGACATAATCACTTGCGCCCAGCTCATAGGAACGCCGGATCGTCGCATCGGAGTCCTCGCTGGAGATCATAATGACCGGGATATCCTCGATGGTGTGGTTGGAATTCATGGCTTTCAGCACTTCAAAGCCGTCCATAACGGGCATATTGATGTCCAGCAACACCAGTGCAATGTTTCCGGTTTCTGCCTGCAATTTTTCCATGCATTCCCGTCCGTTTTCGGCTTCCAGAATGTGGTAACTATCCCCCAGGATCTCTGTCAGCATCATGCGGTTTATTGCGGAGTCATCCACAAGTAGGATCTGTGGCTTGTTCTGCAAAAGTTTTTCCAAAGCCGCCAGGTTATGCCCCGGAACCTCCACCATGACGGCATTCTTGCGGCCCTTTGCCTGATACATCAGCCGATCCGCCCGGCGAACGATGTTATCCATAGGGTCGGCAAGGGACTGTATCGTTCCGCCAATGCTCAGCGAGATACGGAAATGCGAATAGCCGGGTACAGATGCCATCTGCGCGGCGGTGCAGATCTGTTCCAGTTTGGTCTGCAAAAAGTCTCCCGGAATGCCGGGTAACACCAGCAGAAATTCGTCTCCGCCATAGCGGATGAGCAGGTCCGACTTCCGGATGCAGGACTGGATGGTGTTTGCCACCGTTTTCAGTGCCATATCTCCGGCGTAATGCCCATAGGTATCGTTGCAGATCTTGAAATCATCCACATCCATCAGTGCGACACCCGCCGGGCCGATGGTTTTGCGGGCAACTTCTTCGTAATAGCGGCGGTTGTAAATTCCTGTCAGCGGATCCCGATAGAGCTTTTCTTCGAATGCCTGCTCCCGTGCAGCGCGCTGTCGGGCTGTTTCGTCCTCCGATACTTTCTGATTTTCGGTCAGTTGTTTCAGCGCCTGCTCCGCTGCGGCAAGAGCGGCTCCCTGTTGATGAAGTTTTTTCAACAGCTGCTGCTCACGCGCTTTGTAATATTCCTCGATCTCGGAAAGTGTATTCACGTTCTGACCCTCTTCTACATCATTTACATCATTTGTGTGTTTCATCTGCGGAAACGCGCTTTTCCGCTATTTTTTAATGGGGGGAGGTAACGCGGAAGCGTTTTACCGTCTGTTCCAGTGCTGCAATGTCCACGGGTTTGGAGAGATGTTCGTCCATGCCGGCTTCCTTGCTCTTTTGCATATCCTCAAGGAAGGCGTTGGCGGTCATGGCAAGGATGGGGATGATCCTGCCCAGTGGATTTTCGCCATTGCGGATGCGGCGGGTGGCCTCCAGGCCGTCCATCACCGGCATCTGCACGTCCATCAAAATCATGTCGTACTCGCCGGGCTTGACGCTGGCAAAGGCATCCACGATCTCCTGACCGTTGGAGCAGATGGTGCAGCTTGCACCCTTGGATTCCAGTAGCAGCTCCAGGATCTCGGCGTTGATGGCGTTATCCTCGGCGCAGAGGAACTTCATGCCGGACAGGGGAGAAGTTTCTTCTGCTTCCTCCGGGAGCACCTGTGCCTCCTGCACCGTATCTGCTTCGGCATCAATGGGAAATTCCAGCACGACCTCAAAGCGGGTACCCCTGCCGGGGGCGCTCTCCACGCGGATGGAACCGCCCATCAGGTCTACAATGCTCCTGGTGATGGCCATGCCAAGGCCGGTACCCTGCACCTTATTGGTGCCGGATTTTTCCTCGCGGGTAAAGGGGTCAAAAAGGGTCTTTTGAAACTCCTCGCTCATGCCGATGCCGTCATCGCTGCCGCTGCCGCAGTAATGCCGCAGACCTGCAAAAACGAGCGGCGGGAGATCTTTTTCATCATACAATAATACCTTCCTCACATTTTCGGAAAGCAATACTGCGCAGGTGCAGCAGCGCAGTGCTGCCTTAGCGATTCTTACACATCCCACAGGAACTCCGACGCTTGCGGCCTGTCCGCACGGGGCTTTGCGCCGAGTTTCCATAAAATGACAGTATAATTGTACCATTGCGGCAAAAGCGTTTCAAGTTGATTTTGAACGTCTTGCCATATTTTGCATGAAAAATATGGAAAGTTCTGAATTTCGCTGACTGGAAATAGACTGAAGTGACCCATATCACGACCAGGTGGACCGAAAAGGGGGATTCGATGAAAAAAACTCCTTTTATTCTGCACGAAAAATTTCGTTCGGACAACAACGAACAGCGCAAAGAACGGTTTCAAAAGGAATTTGAGCGATATATCATCGATGGATTGCTCAATGCGGTTCCTCCAAGATCCTGCGCCTGATGCGGCATCCCTGAATTTGAAGGAGAGATGCGTTATGCTGCGCATGGATGCTCGTGTACAAAAAGAAGGGGGCAGATCATGAAAGCAGCAATTTATTGCCGCCTGAGCAAAGAAGATGAAGATAAAATTGGTGAATCGGAGAGCATTCAGAATCAAAAGTCGATGCTGCTCCAGTACGCCCTGGAGAACGGATTTGATATTTACCAGATCTATTCGGATGAGGACTATTCCGGCATCGACCGGAATCGTCCGGCATTCAATTCGATGCTGCAAGCCGCAAGCGAACATCAGTTTGATGTGGTACTGGCCAAAACGCAATCCCGTTTCACCCGCGACATGGAACTCGTGGAAAAATATCTGCACGGAAGGTTCATGGAGTGGGGCATTCGGTTCATTGCGGTGGTAGACAATGTGGATACCAACGATACCGCGAACAAAAAATCCCGCCAGATCAACGGCCTGATCAACGAGTGGTATCTGGAAGATCTGTCCACCAATGTCCGCTCGGTGCTTGACCACAAGCGGAAAGAGGGGCTGTTCATCGGCTCTTTTGCACGGTATGGATACTGCAAAGACCCAAATGCAAAAGGAAAACTCATCATCGACCCGGAAGCGGCCGACGTGGTAAGACGGATCTTTTCCATGGCTCTTAACGGGATCGGCGCACACAAGATCGCACGCATCCTGAATGACGAAAAAATTCCAAGCCCAACAGCCTATAAGCAGCTGCATGGCATCCATTACCGCAGTGCATTAAAGAATACAAATGCGGCTCTTTGGAGCAGTCCCACCGTATATCAAATATTGCATGATCAGCTTTATATCGGAAATATGGTGCAGGGAAAGCATAAAAAGATAAGTTACAAGTCTGAAAAGACGATTTGGCTTCCAAAATCGCAGTGGATCGTTGTAGAAAATACGCATGAAGCGATCATTGAGCGAGAAATGTTTGAAACGGTCCAGAGGATGATGCAGGAGCGCACCCGGAGCGGCGAGAAGGGAACGATCCATCCGCTGGCAAAAAAAGTGGTTTGTGGATGCTGTGGCAGCTGCATGGAGCAAACTGGCCGTCAGCCGAGAGCGGATGGAACACAAAGACGCTATGTTCGCTGCCGGATGCACCAGCGCGCACCGGAAGTGTGCGGCAACAAGACCTGTACCGATATGGACGCCTTGGAGAATGCGGTACTGGAACGGATCCGGGCGTATGCGGCAGATTATTTTGACCCTGAAAAAGTTACCCTTCCAGAACAGGATGACCCCATCCGGCGGCGAGAGCAGGCCAGGCGCGACGAGTTGAAACGGTTGAAGAGCGAAGTAGACCGGCGGCGCAAAGCTATGCAGGAACTGTATCTGGATAAGGTGTCTGGTCTGATTGATACCATCCAGTTTTCTGAAATGAACCAGACTTTTCTGGAAGATGTAAAAAACGCAGAAACGCGAATCAATATTTTGGAAGCGGAGTTGGAACAACAGCAGGAAGAAACCAGCGTGGTTCAGACGCAGATGCAGCGTGTGCGGGAACTGGCACAGGTTTCCCATCTGACCCGTGAACTTGCTGTACTGCTGGTTCATCGTGTCGTTGTCGGGACGAAAGACCCACTCACCGGAGAGCAAAAAATCACGATTGAATGGAATTTCTAAGTCGGCAAGCAGTTTAGCTGCCCCGTTGGGCTGTTTTCGTCAGCCCAGGTCGGATACACCTCACTGGACGCCACGTTGGCGATATAGCTGCGGAACGAGACGGTGACGTTCCGGGCCGAGGCGGCGGGCCTGCCGAGATGGACGGTGATATTTTTCGGGATGATGACCCGGTCCAGCACCCGCGGCACACAGGCGAGGAACGGGTTCGGGCCGCTGCCGCCGTCGCCGGTGAAGAGGCTGTGGGGTGGGATGACGATGGGGACGTTGGGCGTGTCCCGCATCTCCTCGGTGTCGGGTATCATCTCGGGCTGGGCCAGCGTCACCTGCCCGGGAAAGACCTGCACGCCCTGGATGCGGACGGTGCGGTAGCCGGGTTTGGAGGCCACGAGGTCACAGACCGCGTAGGGGGGCTGCGTGGTGTTGTTCTCGTCCAGCGAGAGAGCACAGGCGGGGGTGGTAAGGGTGACGTCGTCGGCGTTGCCTTCGGCGTCGGTCAGGCGGGTGGCGGTGAAGCCGTTGCCGCTGACGGTGACGGTCACACCCTCGACAGGGCTGGACTGACGGGCCGCAAAGGCCTGAATGCGCAGAATTCCGGTAGCCATACAAAAACTCTCCTTTGCGTGAAATCAAGATAAGGCTCGGTACAGCCTATTCCGTCCGGCGCCCGGGCGTGCATGACAATGCCCGGTGCAAACAAAAAAAGCCGCCCGTAGGCGGCAGGGAATTACAGAAATCAAATTTTCTCTAAAGGCTTCCCCCGGTTGGGGGGGAAGCTGTCACCGCAGGTGACTGATGAGGGCGCAAACGAGCAGCAGCTTACGGGAAATTGCCCCTCATCCGGCTGCTCTGGGACGAACTCTAAAAGTTGATTTCCGTGGCAGGGGAGAATAGCTTATTTGGCGTTGTCCTTGGCAAGGGCAGCGTCAATATTTTTTTGCAGGGCGGCAAGGTTTTCTTCCTTGTCGATGCCGCCCAGCAGGGGCTGGCCCACAACGTTGCCGTCCCGGTCAAAAACGTAGGTGGTGGGGAAGGCCATGATGTTCAGCGCAAACTTGCCGGCGTCGCTGCCGGAGGCAAAGTAGATGTTGCGGTAGCTTGCGCCCGTTGCAGCCAGCAGTTTTTTGGCGGCATCAATGCCCTGCTGGTTGCCGTCTAGCGTCTCGGTGTTGATGCCGACAACCTCGCCGCCCTGTGCCTTGACCTTCTCGTTCAGGGCGTTCAGGTCGTCCAGTTCCTCTACGCAGGGCTTGCAGCCGTTGAACCAGAAGTTCACCACCGTAAAGGCGTTGCCCGCAAACAGACTGTTGTCCACCGGGTTGCCCTCTAAATCGCTGCCCTCAAACTGGGGGAAGGCAGTGTCCTGTGCGGCAGCGCCGGAAGCGGCCGCGTCCGCGAGGGCAAGGGTGGCAATCTGCTCCTCGATGGCACGGATTTTTTCTGCATCGGCGGTCAGGGTCTTGTACTCCTCATCCGAGAATTGGTCCTTTGCCTTTTCCACGGAGCTGCGCAGAAAATCACCGTAGTTCGTGCTGAGGGTGGTCTCAGTCATGTTTTTGTCCATGGAAGCGAACACCTTCTCCCACAGGGCATCGTTTGCGGAAAGGATCTCGTTTTCCTCGGCCAGCAGCTGCTCCTCGGTCTTGGTTTCCGCTGCCGCAGAGGAAGCGGCAGAAGAAGAGGATGCAGAAGATGCAGAGGACGCGCCCTGCCCGCAGGCGGCAAGGCTGAAAGCCAGCGTAAGGCTGAGCAAAAGTGCGGTTGCACGGTTGAATTTCATGGTTTTACTCCTTTGTTGTTTCGGTGTTTGATTGGTCTCCCAGCCCGAACTTGTACTGGATGGCGTCCGTGGGGCAGGCTTTCATACACATCCCACAGCGGATACATTCGGCGTGGTTGGGGGTCTTGGTAATGTCTACGTCCATCTTACAGGCCCTTGCGCAGGCGCCGCAGGAGACGCATTTGTGGGTGTCTACACGCATCTGGAACAGCGAGACCTTGTTCAGCAGCGCATAAAACGCGCCCAGCGGGCACAGCCACTTGCAGAAGGGGCGGTAGAACACCACGCTGCCCATAATGACTGCCAGCAGAATGCAGGCTTTCCATGTGAACAGCTTGCCCAGCGCGGCGCGGATGCCAGCATTGGTCAGGGAGAGGGGAAGGGCGCCTTCCAGCACGCCCTGTGGGCAGAGATATTTGCAGAAGAAGGGGTCGCCCATGCCCAGCTCGTTGACCGCCAGCAATGGCAGCAGCACCACCATGACCAGCAGCACCGCATACTTTAAATAGCGCAGCGGCTTTAGCTTTTTGGTGGAAAGCTTGGGAGAGGGAATCTTGTGCAAAAGCTCCTGAAACCACCCGAACGGGCAGAGGAAACCGCAGATGAACCGTCCCAGCAGCACCCCGAAAAGGATGAGAATGCCGGTGATGTAGTAGGAAAAGCGGAATTTGGAAGAGCCCACTACCGCCTGAAACGCCCCCACCGGGCAGGCACCGGCAGCGCCCGGGCAGGAATAGCAGTTCAGCCCGGGGACGCAGACGGCCTTCAGGCCGGTCCTGGAGATCCTTCCATGCAGGAAGTTCATCAAAAAGGGGTTGGAAGCCAGCGCGGCCCCCAGCTGGATCTTCCAGCGATGCTTGTTTTCAGCCAATGCCCACACACTCCAAACACAGGTTGACGCCCTTGTGCAGGACCATGTCCGCTTCCCCGCGCCACAGCCCCAGTCCAATCATCAGCAGGGCGGCTGCCAGATAACAGAACGTGATGTTTCTCATATCAGCCCATAGCCGCCATAGCGGCGCCGCCCTCTGCCGCCGTCCCAGACTGGAACGCGGCGTTCCGGCTCATCTCCACAAAGGCGGCCGCGGACGCAGGCAGCTCCTCTGCGTCCACGGCGGAATACCATGCAGAGAGGAATGTTCCGTTCACATACCAGGAGGCGACGTTTGGCATCTCCCCGTCCTCCACCATGCTTCTGTTGCTGCCCACAGCTGCTGCCAGAGAGTCGTTGTAGAGGATGACGGGGAAGGGTGCATCGGCAAACATCTCGCTGCCGGTTCCGCTTTTGGTGCAGGCCAGGATTTCCGCCCCATTCTCCGCAACGCCCCCATATCCCTCCGCCAGTGCGTTATAGAAGACCTGCGTCCCCTCCGCTTCCGGGTCCAGGAAGGCAAAGAACACCACATCCCCCAGCTGTTCCCGGGTAAACGCCTCTCCGGACAGGGTGGTCGTGGCAAAGTCGCCCACCATGTTGCTCTCTGTTTTGCTGGCGGCGGGAACGCTGTTCTCCTCATAATAGGCATCCACCCACGCCTGATCGACCCAGCCCTTATCCAGGGCGTCCTCGATGGTAAGCGTACCAGCCTCGATGGATTGTTCCACGTCCTCCTGACTGGGCCGCTTCTCTCCGCAGGCCGCCAGGGACAGGGCCATGGCAGCGGCCAGACCCAGCACGGCCAGCTTCCGTTTGTTCTTGCATCGCTTCATAAAAAACCTCCTTGCCGCACCTGCGGCGGATTTGGACAGGAGGCATTGTAGCATGGAAAACGTAAATTTCCTGTCAAGGCGGTCTTGATGGAAATTTTATCTGGATGTGCTATAATAGCCGCACATGGAAAAGGGCGGTGAGTGGGATGCGGATTTTGGTGGTGGAGGATGAGCGTCTCCTGTGCGACGGGATCGCGGAGGATCTGAGACTGGAAAAATACACGGTGGATTGCTGCTACGATGGTCCGGCGGCCTGTGAGCGGCTGTTTGTGGAACCCTATGATCTGGTGGTCCTGGATCTGAACCTGCCAGGCATGGATGGGCTGGAGCTGCTCCGGCACATCCGGACGGAACAGCCGGAGCTGCGGGTGCTGATTCTTTCCGCCCGGTCACAGCTCTCAGACAAGGTGGCAGGGCTGGATCTGGGCGCGGACGATTACCTGACCAAGCCGTTCGCCCTGGAGGAATTGGAGGCCCGGGTGCGGACGCTGCTGCGCCGGGAATTTCGTCAGCGGGAGTCCCTTGTACAGGTGGGCGCGCTGACCCTAAACACCGTGACCCGGGAGGTCTCCGGCCGTGGGGAACCCCTTCCCCTGACGCCCCGGGAATTTGCCATCCTGGAGCATCTGATGCTTCACCGGGGATGCTGGATCAGCCAGGAGGAGCTGATGGAGCATATCTGGGAGGCGGATGCCAACCCCTTCAGCAACGCCGTGCGGATGCACATCTCCTCGCTCCGGAAAAAACTGCGGAAGCGGCTGGGCCATGATCCGATCCAGACCAAGGTAGGTCGGGGCTATCGCCTGGCCGGAGAGGAGACGGCATGAGGAAACCGATGTCCCTGCGCCTGCGGGTCACTCTGCTCTGCGCAGCCCTGCTGACGCTCTGCTGCCTCCTGCTC
>OWJJ01001442.1_pt1 | contig 13829 bp, 13 predicted proteins | sample 1732811 | NCBI WGS metagenome assembly OWJJ01 (sample SAMN05065756, study PRJEB22554) | human gut metagenome | biome: ENVO:2100002; feature: ENVO:00000062; material: ENVO:00002003 | host: Homo sapiens | place: USA
CTCCAGTGGGCCGGTTGGATCTGGCGAGGCACCGCTGTCTGGGATAAGGGCAACAGCCGCCCGCAGAAGGGGCGCTTCCGTCAGCAGGCGGAGTATATCGTCTGGGGCTCCAACGGCGATATGCCCATCAGCCGTCCGGTCCCGTGTCTGCCGGGGGTGTTCAAATACGGCAATCCCCAGAGCCGCATCCATCTGACGGAGAAGCCGCTGCAGCTGATGCGGGACATTGTAAAGATTACGGAACCAGGCGGGCATATTCTGGACCCCTTTGCCGGCAGCGGTACCACGGTGCTGGCGGCTGTGCAGGAGGGCTATACCGCCACCGGCATCGAAGTCACAGACACCTATGCGGAGCTGGCGCGGGAACGTATCCGAGCCGAGCTGGAAAAGGCGGCATGATCTACTGAGCTGTCTGGCAACAGTACTTGCTAAAACAGGGATAAGTCGGTATAATAAAAACAATAGAATGGTGTTACAAGCGAGGACGCAGGTATGAATGATCGAAACGCACAATATGATCCGAAAACGGGAAAGCCGCTGGACCAGTCCTATTTGGAATGTGGACTGCCGGAAGACCTCCACGAATCCATCCTGAGAATGGAGGAATCATGGAACATCATTGATAGCGGCAGGCAGGATAACCATTGGGATCTTTGCTGGTGCGACCTGAATGCGCTGATCAATTCCTATGAAGTAGAGCAGGTCATCTCATCAGAACAGGCATGGTATCTGAGAGAAAAATATCTCCGTATGGGAAAGGAGTGAGTACAATGCTTGATTTTACAGCCTTACCTACCCGCAATAAGTTTTATGCAGGAGCGAATGGCGCAAAGATCGCTGTCATTTACGACGGTGAACAGTATATGCTGAAATTCCCGGCACCCGCTCCTAAAAATAAAGAGTTGAGTTATGCCAATAGCTGCATTTCGGAATACATTGGCTGCCATATTTTCAACAGCGTTGGTATTGCCGCACAGGAAACACTTCTGGGAATCTACAGAAAAAACGGTGCGGAAAAAATTGTTGTTGCCTGCAAGGATTTCACTTCACCAGGAATCGTGCTGCAGGACTTCGCATCTCTGAAAAATACGGTGATCAATTCCGGACACAGCGGCTATGGTACAGAACTGTCTGATATCACACAAGCTATGGAGGACCAGACAGCCTTTCCACCTGCGCTGCTGAAACAGCACTTCTGGGATATGTTTATCGTAGATGCCCTGATCGGCAACTGGGATCGGCATAATGGCAACTGGGGATTTCTGTATAATACCATGACGGATGAGCTCCACTTGGCTCCTGTATATGACTGCGGCAGCAGCCTTTACCCACAGGCTGACGAAAGCATCATGCGAAATACATTGGAAAGCCAGAAGGAGCAGGATCTTCGGACCTTTTCTCTACCTCTCTCCGGCATAAAGATCAACGGACAGAGAATCAATTATTTTAACTTCATTTCGTCGTTGTCTTATTCGGATTGCAATGCGGCACTGAAGCGAATCCTTCCGAGAATCAATATGGAGCAAGTATTTGCAATCATCGATGAAACGCCATTTGCGTCTGACTTGCAAAAACAGTTTTATAAGACCATGCTACAGGCCAGAAAAGAGCGAATTCTTGATTTCTCAATGCGAAAATTGAAGAAACGGGAGCGTTCAGCGCACGACCATGATTTTGAACGGTAATAATGACAGGCAGGGTGTCATCAAGACACCCTGCCTCTTCTATTTTGGGTGTTACATTGACACCCTGTGCGGAAGAACCCTGCGAAACCGGATGTCTGGCGCTGCTGTCAGACATTTCTTTTTTCTGGAAAAGGTGCGGACCGTGTCCGCCTGTATTGGGATCAACCTACCTCTCAAAAAGCGCCCCGCCATCGGCGGGGAACAGCCAACGCCGCCGTGGGCGGCGCTGGCGCAAGCATCGCGCAAATGTACATTTGCACAGCTTGCCGAGGATACCCCGGTCCCCAATGCCGCCTGCGGGCGGAAAACTTGCGGCTATACGCCGCAGGAAGGAGAAAAATGTGGATGAGAACAAGAAAGAACACCATCTGCACATCGTACTGACAACACAGCAGTATCAGCTGCTGTGCTGTCAGGCCAAAGAGTGCAGGCTGACAAAACGGGCATATCTTGCACGGCTTATTGAGGGACGACCGGTCAAAGCCCGCCCTACAAAAGAAATTAAAGAGCTCCGGACGGAAATACATCATATCGGCAACAACATCAACCAGATCGCCCGCAGCGTCAATGCAGGAATTGCGAAGCCGGAGGATGCCAAACGGGGACTCTATCTTCTGGATCAGGTATATGAGCTTATGTTCCGGATAGCGAATAAGTAATGGCTGTTACGAAAATCCTGCCCCGTAACGGCGGCTTAAAAGAAGCCATTGATTATGTTCTGAACGGTGACAAAACGGATGGGCATATTTTAACAGCACATTTTAATTGCGATCCAGGGAGAGAGTACCGCGAGATGATGAAAACAAAGCTGGAAACCGGACGATTGGATAAGCGTCAATGCTATCACATCATTCAATCGTTCAAGCCTGGTGAAATCACACCTGAACTTGCTTTAGAAATTGCTAAAGCATTCGCACAGGAACACTTGGACGGCTTTGAGGTTGTGATTGGGACCCATGTAGACCAGCATCATATCCATTCGCATATTGTATTTAATTCGGTGAATGCAGATACCGGCGAAAAGTATCACAGCACGCAGCAAAGCTACTACCAGCAGATCCGTGCCATTTCAGACCGGCTCTGCCGAGAGCATGGATTGTCCGTCATCGTGCAGGGCGCGCCTGCCAGGTCGGTCAGCTACATTGAGTGGCTGCGCCAGTCCAGGGGGCAGCCCACCTTCCGCTCCCTGCTGGAGGCAGATCTGCGGGATGCCATCCGGGACGCCAACGACCTCGGCCACTTCTTCCTGCTCATGGAGCATAAGGGGTATGAGATCCATCATGGCGGCAGGCTCGGCTTCCGCCTGCGGGGGCAGGAGCGATTTCAGTACCCTGGCAGACGAGATCCGTTGTTCACAGAGGACGGAATCCGTGCTGCCATCCAGGGCAACCTGGAACAGATCGAAGCGGGACTGCGTCCTGTCTTGCCTGCGCGTCTGGCGTATCAGCCATATCGGAAGCATCCCAGATACAGCGGTTTTCTTGCCCTCTATGTCCATTATCTCTATCTGCTGGGCAAGATCGAAAAGCGGCAGTACCCGCCCCGCATGACGCCGCATCTGCGGCAGGCGGTCATGCGCTTTGAAGGGTATCAGGCACAGTTCGCGTTCCTGCGGGAAAATGACATCACAACGCCTGCTGACATGGCGGCATTCGAACAACGCACAGAGGAAACGCTGGGCAGATTGACAAAGCAGCGGACCCTCCTCAATGTGCGGAAGAAGAAACGCCAGCCGCTCTACGCGGCGCTGGCAGACGCGGAGGCGCTGGAACCCAGCAGAGCGTTATACGAGGAAGGGCTCACCGGCATGGAGCAGGAGTTTGAGCAGTACATGAAAGCCGTGAAGCTGCTGGAGGACAGCGGCGTTCCGCAGGAGGTGCTGGAGAAAGAAAAGGCAGAAGTGTATGAACAGCTCTCAGAGGTGAATCGGAAGATCCGGGCAGAGCGGGAAAAGCTGAAGCTCTGCCGGGAGATCTGCCAGCAGACGCCTGTAATGGAACAGGACATCCAGAAAACAGAAGAACACCAGAAGGAGGTGCGGGAGCATGAACATCGGAGGCGGTGAAGCGGCGGACCAGCTGGTACGCATGATGCTCTCCGGCAGCGAGGTCGCTGTCCGGCTGAGCGGCTCCGCCATTAAAAATGTACTGGCGCTCACCATGGCGCTGGCGAAAAAACACAAGACCATTTCCGGCAAAGTCAATCTGGCAAAGATGCTGAAGGAGACCCGCGATGTGCGGCGATTTTCCATGTCACCGGAACAGTATCAGCAATTCAGGCAGCGGGCAGGAAAACAGAAGATCCTGTTCTCTGCCATCCGTGATTCGGATAACAAGGGAAAAGTCGTGGATGTGATCATGCCGGTAACGGAGATCGACCGCGCCAATATGATCTTTGAGCGCATCCGATATACCGGGCAGCCGGAGCAGATGCGGCAGGATGCCCCCTCTAAGGAGCAGGAAGCCCGTGTGGGACAGGAGGCGCCGCAGCGCGAACAGCAACGCCCCCGGCAGGGGGAAACGCCTGTGACACCGCCTGTGGGCAAGCGGCAGGAGGTGGCGCCAAAAAAAGAATCTCGGTCGGGAACAGACTTGCCAGATACCAAAGGCAGATCGACCTCATCCAGCGGCAGGGAAACGGCTGCCGGGACGATGACGAGTGAGCGGCCTTCGGTTCTGGAACGGCTGAAAGGGTACCAGGCACAGCTGGATACCCGGCAGAAGTCTGCCCCGGCCAAGGAAAAGGTCCGTCAAAAAGTACGACCGGACAGGACAAAGTAAGGAAGCCGTTTCGTCAGCGAGGCCGGCAGAGCATTCTACTCTGCCGGCCTCGTATTTTTTATGCAGGAGGTGATGCGGCTGAAAAAGACATCCCAAACAACGGATCTGGTACTTGCGCTGTTCCTCTATATCCCTGTGGTATGGGTGGCGCTGCTGATCGCCCAGTCCCTTGGCGGCGGTCTGCCGGAGCTGCTATCAAACTTAACTGCCGCGCTGGAACAGCCCTTCCAGATCCAATGGACAGACAAGAGCCTGTTGTCCATTCTCGTCTGCACCGGCGCATATCTCATGGGGCTGTGTCTCTATGCTTCCGGACATGGCAGGACACGGGACGGAGAGGAACACGGCTCCGCCGCATGGGGCTCGCCCCGGCAGCTCAACGCGCAGTTCCGGCAGAAGCAGAACAAGATCCTCACCCGCCATGTGCGGCTGGGGCTGGATACCCACAAGCACCGGCGCTCACTGAATGTGCTGGTCATTGGCGGCAGCGGCGCGGCCAAAACCCGCGGCTATGTCAAGCCCAACATTCTGGAAGCAAACAGCAACTATGTGATCACGGACCCGAAGATGGAGGTGCTGACCGCCACCGGAGGGTATCTGAAACGGCAGGGATACGACATCCGAGTGCTGAATCTGGTGGATCTGTCGCAGTCGGACGGCTATAACCCCTTCCGCTACCTGCGGGATGAAAAAGACGCGCTGAAGCTGGTCAACACGCTGATCCAGGCAACGACGCCCAAGGGCAGTCATGAGTCCGATCCGTTCTGGTCAAAGTCCGAGACAGCACTGCTGCAGGCCATCATCCTCATGCTGTTCCAGGAAGCGCCGGAATATGAGCAGAATTTTTCAATGGTGCTGCGTGTGCTGGAATATGCCGAAGTGAAGGAGGACGATGACGAGTATGTCTCCCCGCTGGATCTGCTGTTCCGGGCAATGGAGTATGAGAACCCGGAAAGTGTTGCCCTGCGGCAATATAAGGTTTTCAAGCAGGCGGCGGGCAAAACAGCGAAAAGCATTTTGGTGAGTGCCGCTGTGCGGCTGGCACCTTTCAATTTGCCGCAGATCAAAGCCGTCACCGACCATGATGACATGGATCTCTACACGCTGGGAGAGCGAAAGTGCGCTCTGTACGCCGTCATCCCGGATAATGATACGACCTTTACTTTTTTAGTGAGTCTTCTGTACTCCCAGATCTTCCAGACCCTTTACTACTGCGCAGACCAGATCCATCACGGAGCCTTGCCCTGCCATGTGCATTTCATCTTGGATGAAGCGCCATCAGTCAATCTGCCGGGGCTGCCGCGGGAGCTTGCGACCATGCGCTCACGCAACATCTCCTGCAGCACCATCATCCAGAACATGGCGCAGATCAAGGAGCTGTATAAGGACTCATGGGAAACCATCCCCGGCAACTCGGACACGCTGCTCTATCTGGGCGGCAACGAGGCAAGCACCCACAAGTACATTTCCGAGGCGTTGGGCAAGTCCACCATCGACACCAAGACCCACGGGCAGACCAAAGGGCGGTCCGGGTCTTACTCCACCAACTTCCAGATCAGTGGGCGGGAACTGCTGACGCCGGACGAGGTGCGGATGCTGGATAACCGGTATTGTATTCTGTTCATCCGCGGCACACGGCCGGTGATGGACGAAAAGTATGAGCTCATGGAGCATCCCGCCATCCGCTATACGATGGATGGCGGCGGACCGCCCTACATCCACCACGGGACGGCGGAGCCTCCCATTCCGGGAGAGCCGCTGTTCCAAACTGATTTTGACAATGAAAAGGAGAATGCTGCAGCATGAAACATGATTTGAACAACAAAAATTTCGAGAGAAAGGAAAAGCGCGTCTATTCCGTGTTTGCCTGCGTTGCCCTGCTTCTGGTCGCCACCGCAGTGCCTGCGCTGGCGGCAGATGACCCGCTGACGGTGGTCAACAACCTGTCCGATTTTATTTTCTCGCTGATCCGCGCCATTGGTCTCATCCTGCTGGGCTTCGGTATTTTGCAGGTGGGCCTGTCTCTCAAGAGCCATGACCCCTCCCAGCGCGCCAACGGTATGCTGACGGTGGCAGGCGGTATCGTCATCACCTTCACTAAGGAGATCCTCTCCCTCATCACCGGCTGAAAAACGCGGCAGGGTGAACGGCATGATACCGTTCACCCTGTTCTTCCCGTAGGAGGTGATTTTGAATGGGAAGCGGAAACTGGATCGTAGACAATTTGAACTCTGCGCTGGAAATGTGGAACGGAAGGCTGGCAGAGATCTGGCAGCTTATCAGCACCTCGCCGGAGTCCTTTAAGGGCGGCGGTGTCTGGAATGTCATCGTGAACATCAACGATGGATTAAAAGCTGTGGGGTATGCGCTGTTGGTACTGTTTTTCGTGATGGGCGTGGTCAAGACCTGCGGCAGCTTTACCGAGATGAAGAAGCCGGAAGTGGCCTTCAAATGCTTCATCCGCTTTGTGCTGGCGCAGGCGGCGGTATCGTGGGGCATGGAGCTGATGACCGGCGCGTTTCGCGTTGCCCAGGGCATGGTGACGACCATCATGGATTCCTCCGGGCTGACGGCGATGTCTGCCACCACATTACCGGATGAACTGGTGAGTGTCATCGAGGATGTGGGCTTTATTGACTCCATCCCCCTTTGGGCGGTGACGCTGCTGGGCTCGCTCTTTATCTGGGTACTCTCCCTTGTCATGATACTGACGGTATATAGCCGTTTTTTTAAGCTCTACATCGCCACAGCCATCGCACCCATCCCGCTGGCCAGCTTTGCGGGACAGCCCTCCAGCAGTATCGGCGTTGCTTTTCTGAAAAGCTATGCCGCCATCTGCATGGAGGGCTGTGTCATCGTATTGGCCTGTGTGATCTTCTCTGCCTTTGCCTCGTCCCCGCCCGCCATCGCGGACGATACGCTGGCGGCAGCCACCATCGTATGGAACTATGTGGGCGAGCTGATCTTCAATATGCTGGTGCTGGTGGGCGCGATCAAGATGAGCGACCGCGTCATCCGGGAGCTGATGGGCCTTGGCTGATTCAGCGCCACAGACCCTCTGTGCTGACAGTGTCTTCGCCGTTCTCCCGTGCTTTGCGAACACGGTAGGAGAAATACTCCATAGCGGCAGCGTCATCCCGTGCCTGCATAACAAGATCGCAGACAAAGCGGATCAGCGAAAGCAGCCAGGACAGCACCACCAGCCCTACAAGGGCGAACAGGATGCGGTCTGCCAGCACGGTATGGGCGCGATACCAGCCGTGAAACACCGTCAGCATAGACACGGTGTACAGCAGCGGGATGGTCATCCGTGTCAGCGCGGCCAGCCGGGAGAGAAGCGCCAGGACGCCAAGTCCGGCGATCATCAAAAAAGCGATCATGTGTCACGACCTCCTTCATCGGGTTTGTGGCATAGTACCATGACTGCACAGACAAAGCAAGAGTCTGTTCAGCAAAACTCAGAAAAAACTTGGAGGTGATCTATTGGAGGTCCGCATCAACAAAGAAGTACGAAATTACCAGGAGAGTCTATTCTTCGGGCTGTCCCTGCGGCAGTTGCTGTTCGCACTGCTGGCGGTCGCCGTGGCAGTGGGCGTATATTTCGGCCTGCGCCCTGTGCTGGGGAATGGGGAGATCGGCTGGGTCTGCGTGCTTGCAGCCTTTCCCTTTGCCCTGGGCGGCTTTTTTCAGTATAACGGCATGACGCTGGAACGCTTTCTGCTCGCGTATATCCGCTCTGAATTCCTGTTTCCCCGCAGGCTCGTGTTCAAATCGGACAACATATACGCCAAAGCTCTGGAAAATTCAACGATAAAGGAGGCTCTCAAACTTGATTAAAACTCTGCAAAATACACTGAAGCAGGACAAAGAAAGATTTACAGTTCCGAAATCTGTACAGGACATCATCCCCATCCGCCGCATCTGGCCGGATGGGGTCTTTCAATTTGGCAGCAAGTATTCTAAAACACTGCGTTTTAGCGACATCAACTACGCCATCGCCTCGAAAGAGGATAAGACAGCCATGTTTCTCAGCTATTCCGAGCTGCTGAACGCGCTGGACACCGGCTCCACCACGAAGATCACCATCAACAATAAGCGCCTGGACCGACGCAATTTTGAGCAGGAGATCCTCATCCCGCCCAAGGGAGATGATCTGGACGGCGGGCGTAAGGAATACAACGCCATGCTGCTGGATAAGGTGACGGACTCATCCAACAGTGTGGTGCAGGAGCGCTACATCACACTGTCCGTCCACAAGAAAAATGTGGAGGAAGCCCGCGCGTTTTTTGACCGCACGGTCCATGACGCCTCTTCCCGTCTGAACCACATGGACTCTCGCTGCGAGGAACTGGATGCGGCAGACCGCCTCCATATCCTGCATGATTTCTACCGTGTGGGAGAGGAAAGCGAGTTCCGCTTTGACCTCCGGGAGAACATGAAAAATGGGCGCTCCTTCAAGGACGCCATCTGCCCGGACAGCATGGAATTCAAAAAGGATCATTTTATCATGGGCGGTAAATATGGCCGGGTGCTTTTTTTGAAGGAGTATGCCAGCTACATCAAGGATTCCATGATCAATGAGCTTACCAGCCTGAACCGCAGTCTCATGCTGTCCATTGATATCATCCCTGTCCCTACCGATGAGGCGGTGCGGGAGATGCAGAACCGCCTGCTGGGTGTGGAGACCAATGTGACCAACTGGCAGCGCCGGCAGAACGCCAACAATAACTTTTCTGCCGTTGTCCCCTACGATCTGGAGCAGCAGCGCAAGGAGACCCGCGAGATGCTGGACGATCTCACCACCCGCGACCAGCGGATGATGTTTGCCGTGGTGACGCTGGTGCATCTGGCAGACAGCAAGGAAGAACTGGACAGTGATACGGAAACGCTCCAGTCCATTGCCCGCAAGCACCTCTGTCAGCTCACGACGCTGAACTGGCAGCAGGCGGACGGGCTGGTGACGGCGCTGCCGCTGGGCCTGCGCCGCATCGATGCCCTGCGCACACTGACCACGGAAGCGCTGGCTGTCCTCATGCCCTTTAAGGCCCAGGAGATCTGGGACCGTGGCGGCGTGTACTACGGGCAGAACACCATCAGCAAAAATCTCATCGTGGCGGACCGCAGGCAGCTTCTCAACGGCAACGCATTCATTCTGGGCGTTTCCGGTTCTGGCAAATCCTTCAGTGCCAAGAAGGAGATGGTGTCACTGGCGCTGTCCACGCAGGACGATATCATCGTCATCGATCCGGAGTCGGAGTACCGCCCCCTCATCGAAGGACTGGGCGGCCAGGTCATCAACATCTCCGCCACCTCACCCAACCATATCAACGCCATGGATATGGAGCAGGGCTATGGGGACGGAGAGAACCCCGTGGTGCTGAAATCTGAATTTCTGCTCTCCCTCTGTGAACAGCTCATCGGGGCAGGCAAGCTGTCTGCCAAGGAAAAATCCGTCATCGACCGCTGCACCGCGCAGGTGTACCGGGACTATATCCGCAGCGGCTATCACGGCGCGGTCCCCACCTTGCAGGACTTCCACGCCGAGCTGCTCCGCCAGCCGGAAAAGGAAGCGCAGGATGTGGCGCTGGCCATTGAGCTGTTTACAGACGGCAGTCTCAACACCTTTGCCAAGCCCACCAATGTGGACACCAATGCCCGTATCCTCTGCTATGATATCCGAGACCTTGGCAAGCAGCTCCTGCCGGTAGGAATGCTGGTGGTGCTGGACAGCATCTTCAACCGCATCATCCGCAACCGTGGGCTGAAGCGCAACACCTGGATCTATATTGATGAGATCTACCTGCTGTTCCAGCATGAGTACAGCGCCAATTTCCTGTTCACCCTGTGGAAACGAATGCGAAAATACCAGGCTTGCGGAACGGGGATCAGCCAGAATATCGAAGACCTGCTCCAGTCTCACACGGCCCGCACCATGCTGGCCAACAGCGAATTTCTCATCATGCTGAATCAGGCGGCCACAGATCGGGAGGAACTGGCGCACCTGCTGAATATCTCAGATAACCAGCTCTCCTACATCACCAATGTGGACTCCGGCCGGGGGCTCATCAAGTGCGGCAGCGCCATCGTGCCTTTTGTGGATCATTTCCCAAAGAACAAGCTCTACCGCTTAATGACCACAAAGCCCTCGGATCTGGCTGCGTGATAGCCCATGGAGAAAATTAAAGAAAAACCGGCGCTGAGTGAGCGTGTCAAAGAGAAAGCTGTATCCGCTCCAAAGGAGCTTTTGCGCAAGGTGTTGGATGACGGCTCGGAGCGTCTGCGGACTCAGCTCCGGGATACCGCCCAGCAGGGGCGGCGGGATGAATATGGCGGCGACGCCATTGAGGACACCGCCGCCAGCGGCCTGCGTCGGGCAGAGAAGGAACTGCTGAAGCAGCGCAAGAAGAAAAACGCGGAGCAGAGCGCGTCACCCCAGGGTGACGCCTCTGCCCCCAGCTCCAACAGCGACGTGCCGCCTGTCATCCGCATCAGAGAGACTGACGCGGCGAGGGCAAGAGCGCCCTCACCGCCAGTGCGGGAGCAGGCACGGCAGGCGGCTATGAAGCAGGCAGTCAAGACGAAGAATGCCTATATCAGCGCACAGGGCGAGACCGCTGTAACGTCAGCGCCTGAGTCGCAGCGGCAGGGCCAGCAGACATTCATTCAAGAGCAGGGCCGCAAAGCGTCCCGCCAGCAGGCGCAGCGCAGGCGGGCAGAGCAGCGGTTCCGACACCAGGTTGATCTGCGCGGTGATCCGCTGCGTTCGGAATATCCCACATCCCGTGGGAGAGAGCTACCCAGCAGGGAGAGGATCAAAGAGCGCGGCGGCATCCAGCCGCCGAAGAAGCATCGGCTCCCCGAACCGAAAACACCGAATCACGCTGCGGGGATCGTGCCAAAAGCGCGTGAGGGCAGCAAATCTGCTGTGCTGTCCTCTGAACAGGCCATGCACTCAACCACCGTCCATGCGACTGCGGCCGGAACACACGCTGCCAGAGAAGCGGCCATGCAGATGGCCAAGCGGCAGCAGATGACAAAAGCGGCAGAAACCGCAACGCAGAAAACCGCGCAGGCGGCGGGCCGCGCGCTGCGCTCCATCATTGCCGCTGCCCAGAGCTTACTTGCGGCAATAGCGGCTGGTGGGAGCACAGTTGTAGCCATGGTGCTGGTGATTTGTCTGATTGGACTTCTGATCGTGTCGCCTTTTGGGATCTTTTTCTCCGGAGAGGACAGCGGTACCGGCTACACCATGCCGGAAGCTGTCAGCGTATTGAACGGCGAGTTCGCCGCTCGGATCGAGCAGATCAAGGCAGAGAACCCCTACGATGAACTGGACATGGACAACGCTGGCAGCGCCGCCATGATCTCCAACTGGCGGGATGTGCTGGCTGTTTATGCTGTGCGGACCACCACGGACAACGCTTCGCCGGATGAGGTCGCTACGCTGACCGAAGAAAAAATGGAGATCCTTCGTGAAATCTTCTGGGACATGAACGCGATCTCCTACCATCTCGAGACTGTCTCGGGCGGTGAAGATGAGGGTGACACCGTCATCCTGCGCATCACCGTCACGGTAAAGGATCACCTGCAGATGGCGGATGAGTACCGATTCAACGCAGATCAGCGAAAGCTGCTGGAAGAACTCATGCAGCCGGAGTATCAGGAACTATTCGCGGCGCTCACCGGCAGCTACCAGGATATTGCACTCAGCGATAAGGAAGTTGCGGAGATCATGGAAAATCTCCCCGCCGATCTCAGCGAGGCACGCAGAGAAGTTGTGCTGACAGCATATCAGCTCTTGGGCAGAGTCCATTATTTTTGGGGAGGAAAATCTTTGGTGATTGGCTGGGACTCCCGCTGGGGAATGCCGATGGAGGTCACAGCCGAGGGCAGCTCCACCACCGGCACTGTGCGGCCCTTCGGACTGGATTGTTCGGGAATGGTGGATTGGGTATTCTACAACCAGAGCGGTGGACAATACGTCATTGGGCATGGCGGCGGGGCCACTGCGCAGCACAGCTACTGTACGCCTATTGCTTGGAGTGACGCCCAGCCGGGAGACCTTGTCTTTTATCCGGGTGACAGCCATGTCGGCATTGTTTGCGGCTTTGACAGCGGCGGTAATATCATGATCATCCACTGCGCCAGTGGATACAACAATGTGGTGGTCACAGGGAAAGCTGGATTTACCACTGTCGCAAGACCGGAGTTTTATCAGGAGTAAACAGCAGAGGACCTCTGTCCATAGAACGGCGTCCGCAGGCAGAGGTCCTCATGATGTGATTTTCGCATTCCGGAAGAAGCATGTGCGAACAGCCAGACAATCTACGCCCGGACAGCTCATCCGCGCTTCAGCTCCAGCCGGACATTCCCGTTTTCATCGATCTGTAGGGTCATGTGCTTGATATGCCGTTCAAAGAACTGCTTTCGCTCAGAGGGCGACATTTCGATCCGGGTATTTCTCAGGGCGGCATCAAACATATCATTGACATTCAGGTGGACAGTGCTGTCGATCCAGCGGTACATCTCCTGAAACAGCGCCTTCTTCTTAATGTCTTCACTGTTGCCGGAATAGAAATCATCCAGATAGCAGTAGAAAATACCGGCGTCTGCAAGGGCGGCCTTCATGTCCGGGCCACACTTCTCATGCTCAATCATCACAAGGAAATCGGCACCCGGCAGGGACGAGATCAGTCCCCAGTAGTCTGAATCGCTGGAGACGATCACAAAGGAATCTACATGGTTCTGGTAATGCTCCTGACAGGCGCGTGCAGTCAGCTTGATGTCCACAAGGGACTTGTTCTGCTTGATCCGCTCGGTCATAATGTGCTCGACAGGGATCTCCGTATAGCTTTCGAGGATCCGCCATGCGGTCACGGTGTGGATGTCATCGAAAAGAAGGATCGTCGTGATTTTCTGCATAATCTCGCGGTCAAGATTCCTGAGCGTCGCGCACAGCTTGTATGGGTCGGAGTTCTCGCAGTCCACAACGATGACCGTCTTTTCGCTGGCATTGACGAAATCGTAGATGTTGTTCTTCACAAAGGCACCGGCATCCGAAACCTTGCTGTACTCGGTAAAGGCATCGCAATGCCACTGGTAAAGCAAGTCCGCAAACTTCCTGTCGCTGTACAGGATATTGCCCTCGTCTGCCGGCACCCAGTTGATATACATCTGGTAGGGATAATAGGACAGGTTTGCATAGTAAAGGCTGGCCGCAGCTTTGGTTCCGCTCTCAGTCAGGCCGTCCGGCATGAGGAACAGTTCCTTGAGATATGCCCAGCTGATCCAGACTGGAAACAGGCCCTTGCAGTTATTGATACGGTCGGAGACTGTCTCTTATACACATCTCCGAGCCCACGAG
>OWJJ01001474.1_pt1 | contig 13594 bp, 8 predicted proteins | sample 1732811 | NCBI WGS metagenome assembly OWJJ01 (sample SAMN05065756, study PRJEB22554) | human gut metagenome | biome: ENVO:2100002; feature: ENVO:00000062; material: ENVO:00002003 | host: Homo sapiens | place: USA
ATTATCCTACATAAGGGGGCTTTTTGTCATTGTCCGTTTTTACTGGTTCAGTTCAGAGATTTTGTGCTTTTTTGTTTCTATATGAATTTTATGGTGAGTTGACTTAATTATCCCAAAGGATGATTTCGCCTGTTTCCAGTGATTTTTTTACATCAATGGTGCGCTGGTTTTTGCTGCCCTTGAACCTGAGTTCCAAAGAACGCTGATCCATAAGAAAAGGTCCATCTACCAGAACATCGGTGCTTTTCAGCAGCATCATTCGTTCAGGATTGTTTTCTTCCAGCAGGGCTTCCCATGTGTAGCCTGTGTAAGTCCAGACGTTCAGCCCCATTTTATGTGCGCCTTCTGCAAGAGCAGTACAGGGAGCAGGCTGTTCCATAGGATCACCGCCGGAAAGGGTAATGCCGTCCAGCAGAGGATTTTCCGCCGCTACGTTCAGAATATCTTCTGTATCAGACCAGAAACCGCCTTCAGGGTCATGGGTCTGAGGGTTATGACAGCCTGGACAGTTGTGATGGCAGCCTTGTGTAAATACCGTTAAGCGAAAGCCTGCGCCGTCAACGATGGAATCGTTGACAACGCCGCTGATTTTGATTCTCATATTAATCTTCCTTTGGTGTCAGTTTTACTTCTGTTACGATGGAATGTTTTACTCTGTCCCGTACTTCCGCACGTTTTGCGTTATTGAAACGATCCAGTGTACCTACCAGATAACCGGTGATACGGCGGATTCTCTGGAAGCCTACTTCGCCTTCATCTTCTTTTCTGCCGCATTTGGGGCAAGTATCACCGATGATGCCGTTGTAGCCACAGATAGGGTCGCGGTCAACGGGATGGTTGATGGAGCCGTAACCGATGCCCTGAGCCTTCATGTAACGGATGATTTTTTCGAAGGCATCCAGGTTTGTAGACGGATCACCATCCAGTTCCACATAAGTGATATGACCTGCATTTGTCAGTGCGTGATAAGGTGCTTCCAACTGGATTTTCTTATAAGCGCTGATAGGGTAGTATACAGGAATGTGGAAACTGTTTGTATAGTATTCCCGATCAGTCACGCCTTCGATGGAACCGAAACGTTTCCGGTCGATTTCTACAAATCTGCCGGACAGACCTTCCGCAGGTGTTGCCAGCAGGGTGAAGTTCAGTTTTGTTTCCTGGGACAGTGCATCCAGACGGTTGCGCATGTGGCTGATGATGTCCAGACCCAGGTTTTGTGCCACTTCGCTTTCGCCGTGGTGTACACCAATGAGGGCTTTCAGTGCTTCTGCCAGACCGATGAACCCAACGGAAAGGGTACCGTTTTTCAGCACTTCACGTACTTCGTCATTGCAGCCCAGTTTATCGCTGTCAATCCAGATACCTTCGCCCATGAGGAAAGGATAGTTGTGCACTTTTTTCTTTGCCTGGATTTCGAAACGTTCCAGCAGCTGTTCCACAACCAGATCCATTTTGCGATCCAGTTCGTTGAAGAACCAGTCAATGTTCTTGTTTGCCATAATGGCGATTCTGGGCAGATTGATGCTGGTGAAGCTCAGGTTGCCTCTGCCCGGAGTGATTTCTTTTTCAGGGTCATGGACATTTGCCATAACACGTGTGCGGCAGCCCATGTATGCGATTTCTGTTTCGGGATGACCTTCTTTGTAGTATTTCAGGTTGAAAGGCGCATCCTGGAAAGAGAAGTTGGGGAACAGACGCTTTGCGCTGACACGGCATGCCAGTTTGAACAGGTCGTAGTTCGGTTCACCGGGATTGAAGTTGACGCCTTCTTTCACACGGAAAATCTGAATAGGGAAGATGGCTGTTTCCCCGTCACCCAAGCCTGCTTCTGTAACCAGCAGCATGTTTTTCATGACCATTCTGGCTTCTGTTGAAGTGTCCATACCATAGTTGATGGAGGAGAATGGTGTCTGTGCGCCGGCACGGCTGTGCATGGTGTTCAGGTTGTGCAGCAGTGCTTCCATTGCCTGATATGTTTCTTTATCTGTTTCTTCTGTGGATTTTTTTACAGTGAAAGCCTGTGCTTTCTGATAGATTTCCACAGGAATGCCGATTTCTTCTGCCAGTTTGGCTTCTTCTGCATCATATGCTTCGTTTTTGTCCAGTGTAGGTACCAGACCCATATCTTCCAGTTTGGCAAAAGCTTCTTTTATGGCTTTTGCGTGTTCTTCACTGTCCATCACTTCGATGAGAGAAGCCAGATTGGAACGATAGCGTTTTTTGTATGTCTTTGCAACGCCGGGAGCCATGCTGTAATCAAAGTTGGGTATAGACTGACCGCCGTGCTGGTCGTTCTGGTTGGACTGGATAGCGATACATGCCAGAGAAGCATAGCTTGCAATGCTGTTAGGTTCTCTCAGTACGCCATGACCTGTGGAGAAACCGCCTTCAAACAGTTTTAGCAGGTCGATCTGACAACATGTAGTGGTCAGGGTATAGAAATCCAGGTCATGGATATGAATATCCCCATTGCGGTGTGCTTCAGAGTGTTTGGGGTTCAGCACATAAGATTCGTAGAAATGTTTTGCCCCTTCAGAGCCGTATTTCAACATAGATCCCATGGCTGTATTGCCGTCGATATTGGCGTTTTCACGCTTGATATCACTGTCTGTTGCATCTTTGTATGTGATGTCTTCGAATGTTTTCATCAGACGGTCATTCATGTTACGGATACGGGTACGTTCCGCACGATACAAGATATAGGCTTTTGCAGTCTGCACAAAGCCATGGTCAATGAGTACCCGTTCCACTCTGTCCTGAATTTGTTCTACAGAAGGGGAATCCATATTTTCATTTTCAAAATAATCAGATACTTCCTGAGCCATTTCCAGACAAGTTGCATAGCTTTTTGCACCGCTGGTTGCCTGAAAGGCTTTTTCGATGGCATTGGCGATTTTATTGATGTCAAAATAAGCCACACGTCCATCTCGTTTCGTAATCGTTGTAATCATGTCAATCCCTCTTTCTGCCTCATTCCACCTGATCGGTTGTAAGTTTTTTTCTTCCGCACAGAGCGCCATGACTGAAACCATGGGCTTTTCGAATTCATAGAAATACAATATATTGATTTTTGTGCGGTGATATCGTGCATATATTGTATTACGATTTCTATAGAGCGTCAAGGGGCAAAAGTCACACTTTTGTAATTTTGTGCAAGTATTTTTGTAAGGAAGGCATAAAGTAAAATAAGACCAAAAAGGAGGAAAACTCAATGGAAAAATTCTCCGATTTGCAGGAAAAAGAAGTCATCAACATTTGTGATGGCAGACGGTTGGGCTTTGTGGGAGACTTGGAACTGGATATTCCTTCCGGGAAGATACGCACATTGATTATTCCCATGGAAGGCTGTCGATGGAACCCCTTTGGCAGAGGCAGAGCCTATTATATCCCTTGGCGCTGTATCCGTCGTATCGGGGACGATATCATACTGGTGGAAGTGGATGCGGACAGCATGGAACGGGATGAGACCCTATAGGACAGAAACTGCCCTTTGTGCTTGACCTGCGGGCTGTTCTGTTTTATACTAAAAACCAAAGAAATTGAGAAACACAGGAGGAGGATTGGGCATGAAATGTCCTTTTTGTAATTTTGCGGATACGAAGGTAATTGATTCCCGGGCACAGGACGATAATTCCGTGATTCGCCGCCGCAGAGTCTGCGAAAAATGCGGCAAGCGTTTTACCACATATGAAAGGGTGGATATGATCCCCATTACCGTCATCAAACGTGATGGCACCAGAGAAATTTTTGATAAGGCAAAACTTCAGAACGGGATCATGAAATCCTGCAACAAACGCCCTGTCACCGCCCAGCAGATTCAGAAGCTGGTGGATGATATTGAAAATACATTGGCAGGCAGCGGCGAAAGAGAAGTGGAAAGCAAACAGCTGGGGAATATGGTCATTGAACGGCTGAAAGACTTGGACGAAGTGGCTTATGTACGCTTCGCATCCGTATACCGTCAGTTTAAGGACATCAACAGTTTTATTGACGAACTGGAAAAAATGCTCCATGAAAAGAACGGCAATTCCTGAGAAAAGAGGCGGCACAATATGGAACAGAAAGTAAAAGCAGTTTTTGCTGCCCATCCTGATGGACAGGAAACAGCGGCACGCATTGCCAGAGCGTATCTGGCGGCAGGGATGGAAGTGCTGGAAAGCCAGCTGGAAGGTCTGGAGGAAAATCAGGCACTGGCAGTGGAAAAAGGCATGAGCCATCTGTTGTACTTCCATGATGCGGAACATATCACCATGGTGAGCCTCATGGACGAAATGGGTGGTTTTACTGTGGACATTCTGGTTTCCGATCTGCAGCTTCCCCAATAAAAAATTTTAAGTAGACAGGCAAGAAAGCAAAAAATACCTCATAAGATTAAATTGTAAGTCGATACAATTTACTTAAGGAGGTATTTTTATTATGTGTGGATTTGGTGGTTGCGGTAATGACAGTTTCATTTGGGTAATTCTGCTGTTGTGCCTGTGCGGCAATAACAACAACAGCAACTGCGGCTGTGGCAATGACAATTCCTGGCTGTGGATTCTGATCCTGCTGTGCTGCTGCGGCAACAACAACTGCGGCGGTCAGCTGAACAACTGCGGTAACTGCTGATACCCTCCGGGATCAGACAGTACAAAAGCGGGCGGCGGTGCACAGCCGCCTGTTCTCTCAAAAAGAGTGTTTCCTATGCGAAAACACTCTTTTTTTGTTGTCATTTGCGGTGAAAATTCCCCATGGACAGGTCTGCTTTCTTTTACAATAGAAAAAGAAGGAGGAATTTTCATGCAGTTACATATCAGACAGAAACAGGACCCTGTTACCCTTTATCTGGAAGGGCAGAAAGAAAGCTATCTTTCCCGGGCAGCACAGGAAACACCTTTTTATGAAGCATACTATATGCAGTGTATCGAAAGTACCGTAGCCGATGGCTATGAGATGTTCTTGCTGGATTTCAGCCGGGAGAATTATTTCAGAGCCAATGTGGAACGACTGGATTTGGAAAGCGGAAAGCGGTTTTTTAAGCTGGCTGGCATCCATCATACCATTCGTGTGGTGCGCCGCAGGAAAAAACAATTGGATTGGGAGGAAATGTCCGCGTCAATGGCAAGGGTCTATGAACTGGACGAAAAAGAAAGACAGATGGCAGATATCCTATACCGTTGCGCCAGTTTGTATCAAAGCGGCTTTGCAGATTTATTTGCCCGCACCACGGCGAGGTATTTGTTTCACACCTTAGAGATGACCCCTCAGACGTTGGCGTTTTTGCTGAACTTCTGGTATAATTCTTACAGTAGCTTTATGGCGTCGTTTGTGGGGTATGTTCCTTTTCATATCCGGCTGCAAAAGGCGTCTGGTTCGTAAGAAAAGATGAGGTGAAACAGCGTGGGAGCAAAGTGGACAACACAACAGAAAGAAGCCATTGACGCCAGAGGAAGCGATATCCTTGTTTCTGCGGCGGCAGGCAGCGGCAAAACAGCCGTATTGGTGGAGCGTATCATTCAGCGGATTACAGCAGAAGAAGAACCACTGGATATTGACCGTTTGCTGGTGGTGACTTTTACAAAAGCGGCAGCAGCGGAAATGAGCCAGCGAATCGGTGCTGCCATTACAAAAAAACTGGAAGAAAAGCCTGATGATGTCCATTTGCAGAACCAGCTCACCTATTTGAGTCGGGCAGACATCAAAACCATTCACGCTTTTTGCCTGCAAGTTATTCGGGAGTATTATGACAGACTGGATATTGACCCGGCAGTGAAAACGGCAGACCCTGCGGAAATCGCTTTGCTGCAAAAAGATGTGCTGGGAGAATTGTTTGAAACCCTTTATGAAGCAGAGGATGAAGGTTTTCTTCGTTTGCTGGAAACCTATGGAGAAAATACAGGGGATCAGCGGCTGAAAGATTTGATTTTGCAGGTCTATACCTTTTCTCAAGGGTATCCTGACCCAGAAAATCTTCTGCGGAAGATGGCAGAGCAGTTTTATATGGCTGATGGCGATACCATTGACCAGTGCGCATGGATGCCCCTCATTGGGGAAGGTATTACCAATGGGGTGGAATATGCCTTTTATACCCTTCAAAAGGCTTATGACCGCATCTGTGGAAATGGGGAATTTACTGCTTATGGAGAACGCTTAGAGGCGGAATTGGAAGGCGTAAAAGCCCTGCGGCAGGCATTGGAACATCCCAGCTACGCGGATTGGCACCAAGCCTATGTTGCCGTTGATTTTGCACGCATGCCTGCTTATCGTGGTCAGGAGAAAGATACAGCGGAATGGGTGAAAAACCTGCGAAATGAAGCCAAGGCGGCTATCGGTAAACTGGGAGAAACTTATTTCTGCTATGGCGCAGAAACCCAGACAAAACTTATTTCCTCATTGTATCCCATCGCCAAAGCCTTATCGGAAACAGTTATTCGTTTTGCAGAAGCTTTTGCACAGGCGAAAAAAGAAAAACTCTGGTTGGATTTCAATGACTATGAACATTTTGCCCTGCAAATCCTCACGGAACCCGGAAGTAGCAAAGACAACATCATCCCTACCGATGCCGCAAAACAGATGCAGCAGAAGTATGATGAGATTATGATTGACGAATATCAGGACAGCAATGTGGTGCAGGAAATGCTGTTGACAGCAGTATCCGGCGCTTATGACGGCAATAACAACCGCTTTATGGTAGGGGATGTGAAGCAGAGCATTTACCGTTTCCGCCTTGCCATGCCTCAGCTGTTTAATGAGAAATACCGTACCTATCCCGCGGAAAAAGGCGGCAAAACCCGAAAAATCATTCTTTCCAAGAACTTCCGCAGCAGAAAAAATGTGCTGGATGGCATCAATTTCATTTTCCGTCAGACCATGTCGGAAGCCTTTGGGGATGTGGATTATAATGACGAAGCGGCGCTGTATGCCGGAGCAGATTTCCCTGATTTTGATGGGCTTTGCGGCGGCGAAAATGAAATGATGCTGCTGGATTTGTCCTCGGAAGAAACAGAGGAACAGTTGACCGATTTGGAAGAACTGGATAAACGGCAGATGGAAGCTACCATGATTGCTGGAAAAATCAGAGAAATGATGAAATCTGGCTATCAGGTCTATGACCGTGGGTTGGAAAACTATCGCCCTATGGAATATCGCGATGTGGCAGTTCTGGTGCGAAGTATCCGCAGTTGGGGTACCACGTTGGATGATATTTTTGGGAAAGAAGGCATTCCGTATTATGCAGAAACGGCAGAAGGATACTTTGATGTGCCGGAAATTGACACCGTTTTGAATTTCCTGCGCCTCATTGACAATCCTTATCAGGATATTCCCTTGCTTTCTGTACTTCATTCGCCTCTTTATGGCATCAGTGCCGATGCTTTGACAGAAATTCGTCTTTTTGGCGGCGATGGTCTGTTTTATGAATGTGTCCTGCGGTATCTGGCGGAGGGGGCGGAAGAGGAAATTCTGGAAAAACTGGAACGCTTCCAAGCAGACTTGCAGGATTGGCGGGAAACAGCGAAAGAATTGTCCCTTTGTGAATTGCTGCGGTATCTCTATCAGCAAACAGGATATTATGATTATGCGGGTATGACCCCCGGTGGCAGTCTGCGACAGGCAAACCTGCGGCTGTTGCTGGAAAAAGCAGAAACCTATGAAAATAACAGCGGAAAAGGGCTGTTCCATTTCATTCGATTTGTGGAGGATATGAAGACGGCAGAAACAGAATCCTCCGCCGCAAAACTCCAAAGTGAAGCGGATGATCTGGTGCGTGTCATGACCATACATAAAAGTAAGGGGCTGGAATTTCCTGTGGTCTTTGTGGCAGACCTTGGGAAACAGTTCAACGAAGCTGATACCCGTGCCGCTGTCATCACCCATCAGGAATGGGGATATGGCATGGATTATATGGATTTGGACCATCGGGCTTCTTATCGGACGTTGTCCAAAACTGCTTTGGCAGAAGCCATCAAGTTGGAAAATCTGTCAGAGGAAATGCGTGTATTATATGTAGCGTTGACCAGAGCAAAGGAAAAACTGATTTTGACAGGAACGGTGCGTAATCTGCAAAGATCTGTGGAAAAATGGGCAGAAACAGCAGATTCTGTGGAAGAATTGCTGCCTGTATTCCGTCTGCGTCGAGGAAGAAGCTATCTGGATTGGATTATGCCGGCACTTCTGCGACATCCCCAGGTAAGGGTATTGCCGGAGCCTTGGGAACCAACAGATCGGGGAGAGGCACGACAATTTTTGGATGAGCCTTCCAAATGGAAATTCACCTTTTTGGAAAAAGGCGATATCTACGGAGCAGAGCAGGAAAAACAGGAACTGGCAGAAGAACAGCAGAATGTCTTTGAAAATTGGGATACAAAACCGGATTACAGCGGCAGAAAAGAGGAGATTTTCCGTATCCTGTCATGGAAATATGATCACGAAACAGCAACCATGCTGCCTACAAAAGTTTCCATTTCTGAAATCAAACGGCGGTATCAGGCGGATATTTCCGGCGAAGAAGCACAGGTGCCGCAGGAATTGCAGATTCCCCAGTTTGGGCAGAAAAAAGAAGGGCTGACAGCGGCAGAAATCGGTACAGCCATGCATACGGTCATGGAAGCGGCAGACCTGCGGAAAGCTTATGATGCCGATGCTTTGGAAGAACTGCTGACAGAGCTGCAGCAGCAGGGCAGACTGACAGAAGAAGAAAAAGCAGCTATTCGCAGAAAAGAACTTCTGACTTTCTTTTCTTCTGATTTGGCAAAACGGATGCAGAAGGCGGATGAAATCCATAAAGAACAGCCATTTGCTATGTTGGTGGAGCCGAAAGAAGTTTTTCTGGATGATATTTATCAGAATATGGAGGAATTTATCCAGATTAATGGTATTATCGACTGTTATTTCGTGGAAGAAAATGCAGTTGTGCTGGTGGACTATAAAAGCGATCGCCTTTGGCAGGAAGATGCTTTCCGTGAAAAATATAAAATCCAGCTGCGGCTTTATAAAGAAGCGTTGGAGCGTGTAACGGACTTGCCTGTGAAGGCATGTTATATCTACGCTTTTGCACCGGGAAAAATGATTCCTATGAATTTTGATTAAAATATAAAAACCGGAAATACCTGAATGAATCAGGTGTTTCCGGTTTTTTTGTGAGAGATAGCGGACAGCTTCCTGTGGGGAAAGGGCATAAGCTCTATGGAAAGGAGGCTGTCCTTTTATATTTCGTGCGAGTTGAGGTGGAAATTTATCTATCTCTTATAGATCGTATGATTATTCAGCAGTTTCAGCAGATTCTGCTGTTGCTTCCATGAAACGCATGATTACGGAAGCAATTTCTGCTCTGGTTGCTGTGCCCTGAGGAGCCAGCTGGCTGTCGCCCATACCGCTGATGTAGCCTTCAGCTACTGCCCACTGCATTGCAGGCTGTGCCCATGCGGATACACTTGCTGTGTCAGCAAATGCGGACAGATCTGCGGAAGCAGTTACATCATAACCTCTGTATTTTGCGTAGTTGTACAGCATAGCTACCATCTGTTCTCTGGTGATTTCCATGTTAGGAGCAAACAGACCTTCGCCCATACCGCTGACGATCTTCGCATCATTTGCCCAGATGACTGCGTCTGTGTACCACTGACCAACGGGAACGTCCATGAATGCGTTTTCAGCATCACATGCGGGACGGCTTTCCATGTTGTAAAGCATCTGTACCAGCATAGCGCGTGTCAGTTTGCCGCTGGGGTCGAACTGATTTTCGGAAACGCCGCTCATAACGCCCTTGTCTACAACATAAGCTACGCCTTTGAAGAACCAGTCGCTTTCCTTCACGTCTGTGAAGTTCAGTTCTGTTGTTTCTGTAGATTCGTCGTCCTTATCTTCTTCTTTGTCAGTGTCTTCTGTTGTTTTGCCTTCTTCTTTGAATGTTACAGTAACAGTTACGTCACAGTTTGCCATTCTGAAGGTATATTTGTTGTCTTCGTCGTCTACTTTTTTCGCATCGATTTTATCGCCTTCATCGTCAACGATTTCGATCTTGTCTACTTCGTAACCATCATCGGGTGTGATAGTCAGAGTGATCTTGTCGTCTTCGTAAGCCCAGTCATCGCTGACAGAAACGTCACCGTTTTTAGGGTTGATGATGGTGATGTAGCCATCATAGCTGTGGGAAGAACCGCCGGAACTGAATCTTTCGTTGATGGTTAATTCTTCTCCTGCAACAGTGAAGGAGCCAGTTCTTGTACCGCGTACAGTTTCCATAGTATAGGTGTATTTGCCATCTGCCAGACTGTAAACAAATTTGCCTTCAACATTTGGTTCGACTGTATCACCATTTTCGTCTTTTACTTCAACACTTTCGATTTCTTTGTTGGAGGTAAATGTTACAGTGTAATATTCTGTAACTTCTCCTGTAGTACCATGTTCTACCTTACCATCAATTTCACCTTTGTTTTCAATGGTACCATTGTTGGTCAAGGTTGTACCTTCTGTAATAGACAAAGTTACATCAGGGTTGACTACCAAAGTTACATTATCTTTAACGGTTGTATCTGCAGTCAATTTAGTATCCTTGACAACAGAGATTGTTTCTTTACTCCCAGCTACATTTAAAGCATCAGCCAAAGATTCGTAAATTGTTTCGGTTGTTTCGTTGTAGGCTGCACCCAGCTTAGAAACATCATCAGTAAAGTAGGTATAACCTTTCAAGTTTGTACCTTCGCCAGTTACTTTATCAAGCTGAACGCCATCAAGTAAAACATTAGAGCCATCGGATTCAGTCCAAATCTGAACATTTTCTTTGAAGGTACCACCTGTTAAATCCAATGTAGAACCAGTACTTTTATCAACATTGATAGCACCCCAAGGGTTACCTTCTGTATTGATATTGGTAGCTGTAACTTTTGCGCCTTTTATTACCATACCAGCAGTACCGCAATTTTTGATAGTAACATTATTGACAATCAAAGTATTAGTACCATTTGTACCAAATGCGTTGATACCATGTTTTGTATTTGCATTCCCAACGATTGTCAGGTTTTTAATAGTTGCAGAAACACCGCTTACACCTACAATATGGTTTGCAGGCTTGCCGGTATTTTTACCCGCTGTGCTATTGAACCAATTTTTATCAGCATAAATGGTGTGGGTATCGCCGTCTAAAGTAACACCATCTTTCAGTGTAATGACAGCTTCATTGTAGTTAGAATTTGCCATATCCTGAGTGTTTGATACAGTTACATCTTTGACCAATGTAATGGTGTCACCAGAATTGGATTCAGTCAAAGCCTCTTCTAATGTATTGTAATATTTAGCGCCAATTCTTGCGCAGGCAGCACTTACGTCCTGTGTGTTTTCAATGGTTTCACCGTTGGTTGTAGTACTGTCAACAAAAGTGATGGTTTGTTCGGGAGAATAGCCGCCAACTTTACTTTCAATAACAGCCATAGAGCCGGAACCGGTATTGGAAACAGCACCTTCAACAGTTGCGCCATCAGAAATAACGATACTGCCTGTACCAGCATTGGAAACAGAACCTGTTACTGTTGCGTTTGTAATATTTATATCAGCAAATGTTTGATTTGAGATACTACCGTCAATTATAACATCATTGGAAATGGTCATGCTTGTACCTTTAGAAATATCATTTAAATTGATGTTTCCATATATATTTCCGCCGTTAATTTCGACACTACCTGTATGTTTGTAGCCAGAAATTTCTGCTGTTTTTAAGAAGTTAATATTTTTTTGATCTGTATTAAAGTTACCGCCATTGATGGTTAATTCACCCTTATCCATGGATGAATTAGCATATGCGTTCATGATAACAGCTTCTGCATTATCATTTACTTCAAAATTACCGCCATTGATGGTTGCTGTATTCCAGTTCAGGAAAGCTGCCTGAGAGATGTTAGAGAAGGTACCATCATTAATGGTTAATTCACCGTAATCATCATTTTTGACAGTATTCAGACCACCAGAAAAAGTACCGCCTTCGATAATCATAATAGAAGGAGTTTTTTCTTTGTTTTCATTACCATTATACCAACCATTTTCAATCATACTGGAGAAATTCCCATCTTGTTTTACGGTTACACCAGATTCGATTGTCATATGATTATGGTTGACAATATTGTAATAAGAGTTTCCACCACTATTTCCTTCATCTTTACCGTTTTCCAAACTTCTTGTATAAGTGCCGCCTTCCAAGATAGCATTGCCGTTATTCCAAACTGCAGCTCTTGCATGGGTAACATTATCAATTATACCAGTTTTTCCTTCACTGGAATCTTTGATTGTCAGTGTACCATTATTGGTGATGGTATGCTCAGACTCATTTGTGATTTTACAACCGTTCAAATCCAGAGAAACATTTTTATTTGCATCAATTACAAAATCACCAGTGATATCAGCCTGCAAAGCAATAGGAGTTTCTGTTGCATCAGCATATTCGATCGCTTTTTCTAAAGAATCCTTATCACTCACAATGATAGAACCATCCAAAGCTGTTACACCATCAATTTCATTTTGAATGCGGGCACTGGAATTATTTTTGCTGATAGCCAAGAATTTTTCCTTGATATAGTTATTTTTCTGGCTGGGAGAATCTGCAAAAATTTTGATATCAATAGTAGTTGTGTCTTCAAATGTATTTCCTGTCAAGTCCATATTGGAACCATCGGCAATGCACCAAGATTCTTTTGTATTTACAGAGTTGTTGTCTGCGATTTCACCTTCAGCACCACTATTGATGTATGCAGAAGCAAAGAAATCTTCAAAGTGATTGCCTGTGATTGTAACATTTTTCGCACCAGATTCTACCATGACACCTCTGGTAACAGGGTTATCTGTTGCACCGGAACCAACTAACCAGCAATCTTGTACTGTACCAGCAGATACATATACAATATTCAATGGTGTTGTATTTCCTTCTTCAAGAGTCAGGGTTATATCGTCCAGTACAGCATCTTTGTGAGAAAGACGGAATACGTGGTTGTCACCCATCTCGTTGAAGTTGCCATCTGGATCAACAACAAAAGGAGTTAAACTTTCAGCTTCTAACGTAATACCTTTGTCAATGATTACAGGTTTTGTTAATGTTATACTTTTGGTAACCAGAATTTTATCTCCATCATTGGCATCTTCGATGGCTTTCTGTAATGTTTCTTCGCTTCCATCTGCAACTGTAATTGTATTGTTGGAAGTTGTGTCCAAATCGTCTGTACCTGCAAGTGTCTCTGCATCGTTACTTTTCAAGACATCTTTTTCGGTTGTTGTGTCTGTTTCTGTTTCCCCTGCGCTCTGTGCAGGTGTCAGTTCGCTTGTTTCGATAACATTGCTCTGTGTGTTTTCATCCGCCAATGCGGTTACAGGAGCTGCAGTCATTGCCATGGCAACTGCCAGAGACAGGGAAATCATTTTTCCTGTACGTTTTTTCATGTTATTCCTCCTTAAAACATAAATTTTTTTTCTTGTCACACCGTTACACTTTTGCCCCGAATGGTATGGCAGAAAAAACATAACTAATTACGCCTGCATTATACATCATTTGTGAAAAAATTACAAGCGTATACAGGTAAAATTTACATCTGTCTCTTATACACATCTCCGAGCCCACGAGACGCGTAGTAATCTC
>OWJJ01001500.1_pt1 | contig 13439 bp, 7 predicted proteins | sample 1732811 | NCBI WGS metagenome assembly OWJJ01 (sample SAMN05065756, study PRJEB22554) | human gut metagenome | biome: ENVO:2100002; feature: ENVO:00000062; material: ENVO:00002003 | host: Homo sapiens | place: USA
ACGAGATTACTACGCGTCTCGTGGGCTCGGAGATGTGTATAAGAGACAGTAATAAGAGAATCCGTCTCCTTGCAAATCAAATTTATTACCTGCCAGATAAATACGGTCTGTTCCTTCATGAAAATTATCATACGTCATTTCATAACGAATCCATAATACGGAAAGCGCAAAGCAAGTAAACCCAACCGATAATCCAATTATGCTGATAAGTGTCTGCGTTTTGTATTTTACTAAGTTACGAAAAGCTACTTTTAAACAATGTGTAATCATAATATCACCATTAATTATTATTCATTCTTAATTACTTCTGCCGGATTCTGCAAAACAGCTTTCCATACTCGGCAGCCTATACATAGTAAGATAAAAAATCCTATAATTCCAAATATAGCTACATATATCCATACCTCAATCGGCGTTTGCCTTACATACCGATCAATCCATTGTTTCATTAAAACGTATCCGACAGGAAAAGCTATTATAACAGCTGTTGCCAGCAACAATAAATACTCACGGAAAAATAGATGAAGAATATGATATACCTGTGCCCCGTTGACTCTACGTATGGCAATCTCCTTACGACGTTGTTCACAAGATAATGTAACCAATAAGAATATTCCGAACAAAGAGATCAGAATACAAACTAATGATACGAAAGTCAACAGCTTCATTAAAGCACTCTCCGAACGGAGATACTTATCATATTCTTCCTCCTCATTAAACAATCGTAAATAGGCATTCGGAAAATCTTCTTTATGCATGGCCTCAATCGCTTTCCGGCATTCGTGCCAGGAACCTTCCTCAAATTTAAACAAAATACTGGCACGAAACAGCAGATAATTTTGTGCTTGAGGTTGTTGTAAAGCGATACATCCCGGAATACTTGTAGGCGGTTGATAACAGAAATTCCGGACAACTCCTACCACTCTATATGAATGAAGAATTTTGCCATCCTTCTCATATCCCAAAGTCTTTCCTACTCCTTGGTTCCAACCAAATATCCGAAGTGTATTTTCATCAATTACAATATCATTGGGAGCATTCTTTTCTGAGAGCAGTTCGCCTTCAATTAATTTCAAATCATAAAAATCAAAGAAATCCTTCATTGCAGGCATTATGCCAATAGTTATAGGTTCTTCTACTGCTTCAGGCATATCCTCCCAATGGTTCATTTCCGCATACATCATTGGTCCGGTAGGAATAATCGGAAAATAACGGGGAGGCAGAACTTCGGTCACCATAGGTAAAGCTGCTATCTTACCGCCCCACTGTTTTATATCACCTCTCCATAATGCAACATTGGCAATATTATGACGTTCCATTCCTAAGTCTGTATGCTTCAGGAAATAAATCTGTTTCATTATAACCACTGTACAGAATATGAAAACAAGACTGACTATCAATTGTATAACAATCCCGAACTTACGGAAAGCATACGGTCTGTTTACTGAAACTTTCCCTTTGACAGCGTCTTGCAAAGTTCGGCGACGAAAATGATATAGTGGTATCTGAGCCAACAAAAGAGACAAAGCTATCACAATAAACAGATATACTAAAATCTCTCCATAATAAGAGTTGGGAGCTATTCGTGTGAACTCGAGGAAACGGGACATACATATTTCAATAAAGAACAATCCGGCTACCAAAGCTATAAACTGAACAATCAATAGTTCAACGGTCAACTGAACAAACAAATCTTTATTACCTGCTCCATTCACTTTGCGAAGTGCCATTTCACGCCTACGCATATATAACCGACTGATATAGAGAGTCAAATAATTAAATAACGAACAGATAATGACCAATCCACCGGCTAATGAAAAATATAAGATATAGCTAAAAGTAATCACGGTATCTTCCCGAGATACATAACCGGAATAGCGTAAAGCCGATAGCGGGGTCAATAATAGCTCTCCCAATTCATTTTCCTTCTCAATATCATTGATACGGAGAGCAGCAATTTTTTTCTGAAATTCTTCCCCATTTGTCCCCTTACGAATGCGAACAAATAAGTTTTCATTCGCACTCCCCCATTGTGTATAATGTCTGGCAGAAGTTAATATACTATATGGAATATTGGAATGAGAAGACCAGCCACTCACGATTGCTCCAACTTTAGAAGCATGTCCACTAACCTCTACCTCCCGACCCAATGCCTCTTCCTCTCCAAATATCCTTTTAGAAAATTCTTCTGTTATAGCAATTTCCCCATTGGTTCCCTTCAAGAAGTTCACTGTTCCTCTTAATACTCGTATATTAAAAAAGTTCATCAAAACAGAATCTGCAGTAGCCGACACAACATCCTTCTCAGTATCCTTCACACGAAATTTAACTTTCTGTACGGAAGTAGAAGCCATTGCCTCTATTTCCGGATTACCTTTCTGTAAATAATCAGCTAAAGGATAAGGAGTAGAATTGGATATCTTACCAGGTTCATGTGCATAATGTGCACGCACCAGATAAATACGTTCCGCACCTTCGTGAAAAGTATCATAAGTCATTTCATAACGAATCCACAAAGTAGACAATGCAAAGCATACAAAGCCTACTGCCAATCCTAAAATACTCACAATACTTTGCACCTTATATTTTGCCAGATTGCGGAAAGCTACTTTTAGATAATGTTTTATCATCATACTCTTTTAATGTTACATGCTGACTTCAGTTACTACTTGTCCGTCGAACAGATTGATGACGCGATCAGCGTAACCGGCGTCATGCTGGGAGTGCGTTACCATTACAATCGTTGTTCCTTCCTTATTCAATTCGCTCAATAGCCCCATTACTTCTTTACCATTCTTTGAGTCCAGATTACCGGTAGGCTCATCGGCAAGGATCAATTTAGGGTTGGCAACTACTGCACGGGCGATAGCGACACGTTGCTGCTGACCACCTGACAATTGTTGGGGGAAATGTTTGCTACGATGAGTAATAGCCATTCGTTCCATGGCAGTCTCCACTCTCTTTTTACGTTCGGAAGCTGAGATACCCATATAGAGCAGAGGTAATTCAATGTTTTCATATACGTTCAGTTCATCTATCAGATTGAAACTCTGAAATACAAAACCAATGACTCCTTTACGGAGATTTGTACGCTGCGATTCCGTGTACTTCGAAACTTCCATTCCATTCAGATAATACTCTCCTCCTGTCGGATTGTCCAACAGTCCCAGAATATTAAGTAACGTTGACTTTCCACAGCCGGAAGGTCCCATAATAGCAACAAACTCACCTTGTTTCACTTCAATACTGACATTATTCAATGCCCAAGTTTCCACTTCTTCTGTCTTGAAAATCTTCTGTAAATTAATTGTTTTAATCATAATTGTACTATTTAAAAATTATTGAATTTATTCATTCTTGATAACTTCCGCAGGATTGAGTCGTACAATCCTTAGGATTCTAAAGATAACGGTTAGTGCAGTCAATAAAGTTACTCCTACAAATATTCCTACCCAATATAATATCCCGTCATTAAAGAATATCTGATATATTTCTTTCCACATATGGAGAATGACGTATACCACAGGAAAAGCTAATAAAGCCGATGTTGTCAAAAGTAACATATACAACCGGGAAAACAGTAAGATAATCTGTTTTATTCCCGCTCCGTTTATTTTCCGGATTGCCACTTCTTTCTGCCGACGTTCGGTGTCAAGAGTAATAGCTGAATATACTCCCAATAAAGTTATAATCAGACTTACAATAGAGAAAAATAAAGTTATATTCTTGAATTTAGTTTCCATGGCCTGTTGTTCAATGATATCATCCAAAAAAGTTGTTATTTCGGGCTCAACACTTTCCGGTAACACTTCCTGCAAAAGTTGGGTCATCCATTGGCGGACCTCTTCCTTTTTATCTGTGTAACACTTGATATAACAATGACCTACATTTCCATTATCTTTCATAGGAAAGAAAACATAAGGAGTCTGCTCCTCTTTATAAGCATAAACCGAGGGAGTAAAAGAAGACAATATACCGCGTACAGTATAAGCGTCTTTATAATGATAAAGAGTAGTCCCCAGTATATTTTCTTTTTCATTCATAAATATTTCATCGACCAATATATCATTATTGCCTTCCATATTTTGTCCTGCTGACAAGGGGATATTCATAAAAGAAATAAAATCAGGCGTTACCCTCATTATATTTATTTCCAGCCACCTATCCGAGTCTTTATCTAATTGTATGCCTGTACGATCCGGACTACCATTTAAGTAACCGTCTTCAGAAAGTAAGACATCTTTCACGCCTGAATACTGCCGGATACGTTCAACAAGCGCAACTTTTTCTTCATTTTTCATAAAAGTATAGTCCAATTTAAGACTTAATATGCTATTTTTCTCCGCTTTAGTCAACGTATTGTACAGCGTAGATATTGTAGTATTTGTTTGTAAATAAAGAGCGACAGTCATAGAAACGAATAGCCAACAAATGAAAAACTGGATTCCTAACATGCTATTACGAAAGAAATGCTTTTTACTTTTAAGCCCATTGCTCATGCCTAATTGTATGTTTACCCTACGGATATAAAAAGCAACAGAAAAACAGATCACAAATGTTGCTATGAGAAGAATGATAATATATTGTCCGGCTTGTAACATCAAACGCTCTCTATCAATGGACAAACTTAAATCAGACAATGAAATATGCATTCCGGAAGACAATATTTCTATGAGTCCGAACATAAATAAAGAAGCGATTACAATGACCAAAAACAATTGCACAAAAAGCATCATTGCCAGATGAAACATATCATTTCCTATTATCTTCCGAATTGTAAATTCCCGTTGGCGATTGATTATACTTCCAATCTGAAAATGGAAAAAGTTTAGTAAAGCAACTAATAAGATTAAAACTGCTACAATGCTAGTTATTGAGCTAAAGATGGTTATCATGTCAGAGTTGCCATTACTTTTTCCAATAGGAGAAACAATCAGGTCATAATCGCAATTAAACATTCGGTGAGTGACATTACTCTTTCTATACACTTCATTTAAATCTTTGGCTGTTCTGCCTTCATGAAGCAATCCGTAAGTATAAACGCCTGTCTGGTCATTATTACCGGTCATTTTAAATAATCCTTCACTATCGTTCAGAATGAGAACTTCAATTGTCCGCATGAAGTTCATACTGACATTGGCTGGAATATCTTTAATCACAGCCTGAATTGTGTATGAGATACCTCCGCTATCAGGAGTTGTTTTCGGAGAAGACCATATTTTGCTTGTCATCACCATACGTTTACCGATAGCCTCCTGATTATATGGAAATAATTTGCGTGCTGTACTTTCTGTTATTACTACCGCATTAGGAGTATAGGCTGCCACTCTCCACGAACCTGCCACAACAGTCGGAGTGAACAAACGATTAAAAAACGAGTCGACTTCTATGCATTCAAATGTATAGGGTAGTTTCTTTTCATCATTTGTATACACATCAAAAGGCCGTTGCCGTGCATAAGCAACTCTGGAATATGCTTCTACTTCATGTCCATATTCTTTTGTCAACTTCTCCGCCAATATTGCAGGAGTACCGGATAACATCCTACCTTCATCAGCTAAATTGATGTCTACCAAACGATGATAATTATTAAAACATTGGTCAACACTCTGCATATAGCGGCTACAATAGAAACAAATACTGAAGCATAGCAGTCCCACAGCCAAGCCTATGGTTGATATAAGATTTTGGGTTTTATATTTCATCAAATTGCGCAAAGCAACTTTTGAATAGTGCTGTATCATTTTGTTTTCTTTTATTTTCTAATTCAAATATGGTTTTCCTATTCATTTTTGATAGACTCCACCGGATTAACTCTGGCAATCTTCAAGATACGAAACCAAATCGTTAGTGCCGTTATCATAGCAACAGATATAAAAATCCCTGTCCAGAACCAGAATCCACAGTTAAAGAATACCGTATATATTTGTTTCCATAGCTGTAACACTAGGTATACTAACGGAAAGGATAGAGCTGCGGTAACCATCAACAAAGTTATATACAAACGGGTAAACAACCAGATAATATGCGACATTCCGGCTCCATTTACTTTACGGATAGCCACTTCTTTCTGTCTACGTTCAGTATCGAGGGTAATGCTGGAATATACACCCAACAAGGTAATGATGATACTGACGATTGCGAAAAACAGGATAGTATCTTTCAGCATATATTCCATAGCCTGTATTTCATACAGGTCGTCTTGAAATGTACGAACCTGATACGATATATTCTCCGGAAGTACTTCACGACGGATTTTCTCAATCCACTTTACGACTTCTTTTTGTTGTTCAGGGTAACATTTTACATAGCAATGGCCAACATATTCAGAAGGATCATAGAGCATAAAAGCATAGCCGCCACTATGATAATGGACATCAGTCTGGAAAGGAGTACAAACTCCACATACGGTATAATCATTATTTTGGTCATAAAAATTCATTCCAATTACATTCTTCTTTTGTTTGTTTTGCCATACTTTATCCATGACAAGGTCATTTTTTGTCCGGATAGTTCTGCCCTCCTCTATCGGAATATTCATAAAAGCAAAGAAATTCAGCGGAACGCACATAATATTGATATCAGTCCAGGAGTTGTCATTCCCTTTCTCGGTCATCAACAGGTTTCCGGATACTCCTTGTGTATAAGCAATATCTGCCAATAAGACATCTTTTACCCCTGCATGTTGCTGAAAACGTTCTACCACACTTAACTTCTCTTCATTTTTCATAAACGAATAGTCTAATGGAATGCTAAGAATCGCTTCTTTTTCTTTTTGGTTAAGCGTATGAAACAATGTTTGGGTTGTTTTCTCCGACTGTAAAAACAATGCGACAGTGAATGATACAAATATCCAGCAGATAAAGAACTGGATTCCCAGCATAAGGTTACGTCCCCACTGCTTACCTCGACGTTTATTTACTCCTCCATGAATGCCTGTTTGTATCGAAATTCTGCGAATACGGACAGATACAAACAGACAAATTGCAGCACAGAGCAATATAAGAAGAATGATATATTGCATAGCGTGTATCAAAAGAATTTCGGGCGGAAAAGTCATTGTAATGCCCTGTAGAGAAAAATCCATTCGGTTGCCAATCAATTCTATTCCCCATATTACTAAAAAGGAAGATATAACCACCACAATCAATGATTGTACAAACAGCAGGCAGAATTGTTGTTTCCAATTACATCCTGCCATTTTCATAATACTGTATTCTTTAGTGCGATTAAGAAAAGAACCGATCAGAAAGTGAAAGAAATTGATTAGTCCGACCAGTAATATCAATGTACCGACTATTCCTGTCACCCATCCCAACACAAAAGCACCTTTCTTCTGTGCCCTGTCGCTAATATAATTAGCAACAACCGCATAAGACTGATTATACATAGTATAACTATAATTACGCTTAGCAAACTGCTGCTCCAGTTCAGCTATATTCGTATTGGGAGAAAGCAAGACATAGGTTCTGGCTCCTGTCATATCGTGACGTTTCGTACTTCGGAAAAGTCCTTCGCTATCGTTCAGAACCATTGCATCAGTATGCGTCATAAAACTAAAACCATTGTTTAGCGGGATATCTTTCATTACTGCCTGTACCGTATAAACAATACCTCCTGTTTTCGGAGTACTTTCAGGCGAAGTATGGAGTCGTCGCGCCAGAGTCAGATGCTTGCCGATAGCACTTTCTATTTTACCGAATATCTTTATGGCAGTAGATTCACTTAAAATAACGGCATTAGATGTCCGGCTTGCCGTCTTCCAATTTCCGGCTACTATTTGGGGAGTGAATACCTTATTGTATAAAGTATCTATTTCTATCGTTTCAAGTTCGTATGGTAATGATTTTTCCTCTGAAATTTCGGCAAGATAAGAACGTTCACGCGAGTATGTCATACAAGAAATTGCTTCCACCTCTCCCATTGCCCATGTGCGGAGTTCTTCGGATAAAGCCACTTGTGTACCGGAAAAATATGTTTCTGTCTGATAATCATAAAGGTTTAATTCCACAATGCGAGTGTAATTACTGAAACAATGGTTGGTGGTCTCAACAAAACGACTACAATACATACATATGCAGAAACATAGTAATCCTACCGCAAGACCGATGATAGAAATTATATTTTGGGTCTTGTATTTCAGTAAATTACGAAAAGCAACTTTCAAATAGTGTCGTATCATATATTATTATTTTTATTCTATTTTCATTATTTTGGCCGGGTCAATACGTGATGCCTTTTTTATTTGCCAGCACAGTGTGCCTAAAGAGATACAACTTACTACGAGCAATGCTATCAGAAAGACATTCATGCTTAACGGAGCTTTTATCACAAGAGCTTTAGTATACTGATAAATCAAGTAGCAGGACAATGGAATAGATACCGCAAAAGCGCTTCCCAATACAACCAAATATTTACATCCAAGCAGCAAGTACAAGTCTTTCACCAATGCACCGTTTACTTTACGAATTGCAATCTCCCGATAGCGCTGACGAATATCAAATAATGAAATACCGAATAATCCGAGACAGATTATTATAATTCCAATACATGCAAAAATAGCATATACCATGGCTATTCGCCGGTCGTTTTTATAGAGTGCCGCCACATCATCATCCAATAGTGAATATTTAAAGTCTTCCGTACCATATACTTTTTTCTGAATATCTTTCAGATAATTGATGACTACCTGAGTTTTCCCCGGATAACAAGCAATCTGATAGTAATCTCCCTTCAACCGTTTATTTACGATAAATACCATAGGGCGAGCACCCAATCCTACATGTCTATCATAATAATCTTCTATTACGGCACCAATAGGCTGTGCCTGTAAATCGGGTTTTATCTTTCTCATCTGCTCATTAATTATAGTAGCCCCCTTGCAACTTGTGTAGCCTAAAGCGGCCAATGCGGCACGGTTGACAACTATAATTTCACCTCCTTGTTCTTTATCTGCTTCCGATAAATCTCCTTCAATAAAAGGAATCTCAAAGAGTTTAAAGAAACTGTCGGTAACATAACTCTGATTCAACGTAACCAGTTCTCCTTTTGCATTTCGAAATCCTGCAGAATAATCAAACCCAAGAATAGAATAAAAACCGGTTGTCCAGCTTTGGATATCCGGACAATTATCTATCAGTTGATCTATCGCTAAAACTCTTTCTTTACGTTGGTTTACAGTTTCAGATGTATACGAAGAATAATCGTTCGATTCATATATCATATTTGCCTGAATTATATCTTTTGTACGGAATCCCGGATCTGTCTGCAACATCAAATTGAATTGCTTATTAAAATAGATGGAAAGTAAGACCAATAAAAAGGTAACAACATATTGTACAAAAAGGAATATCATACGAAAACGAATAGAACGTTTATCGGTACCTAATGCCTTGAGAGCAACAGCCGGTAAAGAGCGCTGGCATTTTATATGTGAATACAGGCTTACAGTCAAAGACAGGAATATCAGGATAGATATCGACAATATCCAGTCGAATTTAGTATAGACTATCCGGCTATCCAACAAGTGGGATACAAAAACAGATGTTATTTCAACAATAAACCATGCAAACACAATAGAAACGGCTATCAGTAGAACGTTTTCTGTGAAAATTTGCGTAAACAGTGTATTGCCACTGGCACCGAATACTTTTCGAAGATTGTAAGTCCTCCCTCGTTTCACCATTAATACAGAATAAAGATTAATAAAGTTGATAATCCCGGCAAACAGTATCAATAAACAAATTCCTCCAAGAATGAATAGATGAGAACGATTCCCACTAACAAGCATACTAGGCCCTGTTTGGTAAAGTAATGCTTGCTCCCAATACATTTGACTGACAGGAATAAGAGAGAATGTGTATTTACGAACATCTCCGAAACGAGAATCTTGATTTATAAACCGGGGATAACTCCCTATTTGATTGGCTTGTTCCACTGCCTTCTCAGAAGTAAACTGAATAAACTCCAAAGGCATCCGTCCCCAGTCTGTCGAAAATGCATGAGAAAGTACTATATCGAAATTGAATGTTTGTTTATTTACCGGCTTTTTCAATATACCTGTCACCTTGATATCTTTACCGTTAGAAAAACGTAACACCTTACCTAGCGGATTTTCTTTACCAAAAAGTTTTTTGGCGAAATCTTCCATTAACAATGCTGATTCCGGAACTTCCAAAGAAATCTCTCCCTGCAATACTTGATAAGGAAAAAGTCTGAAATAAGCATTGTCAGCTATTAAGGCATGTACAGAAAAACGATTTGTCTGATAATCTACATAATCATTCTCAAGCAATATTACACTTGAACGTGTCAGTATAACATTGTCATCTATATAAGTACTATCACGCTTTCCTATTTCTGCCTTACTCAACACCCGGTTTCCATCAAACGACACTTGAACTCCATATACCTGATTACGGTCTATACAATGCATATCTACTGTTGTTTCACGATAAATATAACGGGACAAGATAATACAACAGGCTAGACTAAGTGTCAGTCCGAGTAAATTGATAGTCGTATATGATTTCGCACGTAATAAAAAGCGTACTGCATATTTCAGTGTTTTCATACTATCTGTTTAAAGTTGTCTGTTTATCTTAATATTAATTCCTCAGCATCGCCAAAGGTATCATATCCCGTCGTAATAACCCAATCTCCCGGCCGTAAACCTTCTGTAATTTCGTATTGTTGCGGATTTTGGCGACCGACAGACAAAGGTACACGAACAGCTTTTGTTTTTGAAGCATTCACCTTATAAATCCATTGTCCTCCCGTAGCCTGATAGAAATTGCCGCGTGGGATAATAAGCGTCTGCTCCGGTTGCCCTAGTTCTATCTGTACACGGAAACTCTTGCCCACTCTTACGTTATCAGGTATATCATCTGTGAAAACAAGATCGACATCAAACATACGGTCTTTTACTTCAGGGACAACTTTCGTTATTCTTAACGGATATTTCTTCCCTTGATAATTAATGGTAGCAGGCAATCCGGTAGTAATCCGGTCAATATAATATTCACTGAGCGAAGTATGGATTTTATATTGGTCAAGTACCTTTATCTCAGCAATACTTTCGCCGGAAGACACTTGCTGCCCGGGAGTAACCTTCACAAAGCTAAGCTGTCCTTTTATCGGAGCCGTTACCACTAAATTATTCAAACGTTCATGAACGCGTTCATATTTTTTCCGTTCTCTTTCTCGGTCGTTGCGGATAAGTTCTTTACGAATCATTGTCACAGCAGAATCGTGCCGCAAGCTCTCCTGTTGCAAAGCTGCATTTTTTTGTTTATAATTATACTCATCTTCAGCTACTTGCAACTGGGCCCTACTCTTTACTCCCATTTGATATTCCTCACGGTCAAGAGCAATGCTTTTTTTCAGACGCTCAAGCTCATAATTATTCGTCAAGGCCTGCTGTTTCAAATTCAGGCTCTTTTGCTCCATTTCAATCTCCTGCTCCTGGTAGGTAATCATTTGTTTTTCCCATTCATCACGCTGATCTTCAATGTTACGAAGTAGGTCCGGATTAGAAAGAATAAGAATAGTATCACCTTGCTGAAGTAAACTGCCTTCTTCACCTACTATGCTTTCTACACTTCCTGCTTCGCGGGTATTGACTTTAATTGTCAATATAGGTTGAATTAGCCCTTCTACATCTACATATTCCATAAAGTCAGCATCTTTCACTTCCGCTATCTGAATATTCTCGGCATCAACACGCAGCTTCCTGGGACCTAATGAAAGGACGATTACATAAATCAGAAAGGAGATAAACAAAAGTCCTCCTGTCAGATAGTATCTATAACGAATGTACCACGGCTTCTTTTCTAATTTTATATCCATGAGGTTATATAGTTTTTATATTTATATCAATTATAAAAAATCATTCTATCCTATTCAATGAGGAGATTATAATCCTCCGTCAGTAACTTGTTACTCTCAAAATCATAAAGTGTCATGCTACGGAGTGTGTAATACAAACTCCAATAGTTGTATAAAGCCGATACATAATTACGGCGTGCACTATCTTTTTCTGAAATGGAAGCGTTCAAATCAAGAATGGTAGATTTTCCCAATATATAAAGTTTACGGGCAACTTCATTCCTCCGTTGGGCGGTTTCATCTGTACGGGCAGCGATACGGACACGTTGCGTTTGCAGATTAAACTGCTTCACCAGTTTACGGACATTCAGTTCAAAATCCGTCCTGCTTTGTTCCACCTGCGTATAAACCAGGTCACGGTTAGAACGGGCTACCCGTACCTGTCCCTTTCCCCGTCCCCAATCTAAAATTGGTAGGGAGATACTTAAACTTACATATTGTTGATCTAAAAGGTTTCGATAAGCCTCTGGTAATTTATCCGCTGTCTGTGTCAGTCCGAAACGAAGATAAATGTCTGCTTTCAAACCTGCATTGGCACGGGCTCTCGCAACCGCACTTTCACTTTCCAGCTTGCGCCGTTTCATCGTTTGTATATCCGGGCTATTCTCATACGCCAATGCTAGCGCCTCATTCAGATTAATACTGAAATTCGGTATCCGGGAACTGACACGTACACGAATCTCCCTCTCTTCCTGAATGCCCAGATATGAACGGAGTTCCTGCATACAGTTATCCATTTCAATACGGGCGTTCATACGATTTGTTTCTTCTGTAAGACGGTTAAGCTCCAGTTGCAGCATTTCATTCTCCGTTATTGTCCCGATATTGTAACGTCCTTGTGCATAGCGATATAACGTGTCGGCATTCGCATAATTAAAGGATGCTATGTCATAATTACTTTGGGCAGTGGCTAGAGCAAAAAATTTATTAATCGCATTGGCAGATACAAGTTCTAATGTCTCTACATAGTTTTTCTTTGCCTCCTGATAGCGTACCGGTTCTATTCGTTTATCCCATTTCAAACTATTGTAGCCGAAAAGCGATTGCCGGTATCCTATCATGATAGGTGAAGTCTGCCACGAATATTTATGTTCGCTGAACAAATCCATACGTTGTGCGGACGTTTCAAGAAACAAGGAACCTCCTGTCCAAGGTATGTTTTGTGAAAGATTCAAAGTCAGATCAGTATTCAACAAATTCTGCTCAACAAACTTAACGGAACCGTCCCCCATTGTTATCTTATTAATGGCACGATTCAGATTAGGATCGGATGTCAAGTTCAAAGTCGGTAAATAGTTGGCACGATAATATTTATAATTCCAATAAGCCGAACGGAAGCTATGACGTGCCGTCTGCGCATCGGGAGACTCCAGACGAGCAATCTTCACAACTTGTTCCAATGACAGTTCTGTTGTCTGATCTTGAGCAGCCAATAATTCCGTCGCCAGGATTCCAATACTTATGCAGATTATTTTCAGATTCATTCTTAGTTTTATTTGCTGTCTCTTATACACATCTCCGAGTCCACGAGACGCGTAGTAATCTCGTATGCC
>OWJJ01001518.1_pt1 | contig 13300 bp, 10 predicted proteins | sample 1732811 | NCBI WGS metagenome assembly OWJJ01 (sample SAMN05065756, study PRJEB22554) | human gut metagenome | biome: ENVO:2100002; feature: ENVO:00000062; material: ENVO:00002003 | host: Homo sapiens | place: USA
GCCTTATCGTCGGCAGCGTCAGATGTGTATAAGAGACAGTTATTCATCTTTGAAAATGTGGCGAGGTTCTTAAAATTGTGTGCTTCGTCTACCATAATAGAGTCAACACCCAGCTCCTCAAAGGTAATGAGGTCATCTTTCCTGCTCTCATCGGTCAGGGATTTAAGCTGTTCCTCCAGCTTTTTCTTCTGGCTTTCCATCTGCTTTACGGTCCAGCGTTCCCCGTTCCGCTCCTTCATATCATCAATCGCATAGGTGATCTCATTTATCTGTTCATTAAGCATTCGCTCCTTTCTCTCTGCCGAAATTGGAATTTTTTCAAATTGCGAGTGCGACATAATGATGCAGTCATAATCGCCTGTCGCAATCCTTGACACAAACTGCTTTCTTCGGCTCTTTTCAAAATCACGCTCCGTTGCAACCAAGATGTTTGCTGACGGGTAAAGCCTTAAAAATTCACTTGCCGTCTGCCCGATAAGCGGCTTTGGCACTACCATAATTGTCTTATTGGAAAGTCCGAGTCTTTTCTGTTCCATACACGCAGCCATCATTTCAAACGACTTTCCGGCTCCGACGCAGTGGGCAAGCAGGGTATTTCCTCCCATAAGGATTCGTGCCACCGCATTTTTCTGGTGCGGTTTTAATTCAATCTCAGGGTTCATTCCTGGAAATTGCAAATGGCTTCCGTCATACTCACGCAGGCGGATATTATTGAAGGTTTCATTATAATATTCCACATACTTCTGTCGGCGTTCCGGTTCTGCAAACAGCCATTCCTTGAACTTCTCCTTGATCATGTTCTGCTTTTCCCTTGCAAGCATTGTCTCATTCTTATTGACTTCGTAATGATATTTGCCATCACCGTCATCAATCCTGTCCCTGACTGTTACAGTTTTAAGGTTCAGCGTATCCTCAAAAATAGAATAAGCATCCATGCGGCTTGTACCATAAGTCTTAGTAGCTGCCACTGAATGCTTATCCATGCTCTTATTCTCGATGAACCATTCCATGCTCATCTTATTTAAGTGTACCTGAATGCCTGTATTGTAAAACTGGCTTCTGACTGCCCTTGCCCGCCTTGGCGTATTGAGAAGTTCATAGATAAACTGCTCATAATCAGGCGGCTCAATCCATGTCGTACCAATCTTTACATCAATGTCTGATGCTTCAATCCATTCCGGCTGCACCTTTTCAAGTGCTGCCACATTGCCTGCAAATCTTTCTGCCTGTGGATTGTCTGTATCCGCTGCCATAGCTTTTGCTACACGAAGCTTGTCTCTCACATTTCCGGAAAGATACTCGTCTGCTGTCTCCCATCCGATGTCCGGATTGTTCTCGTTGTAACGGTCGGGATTTAAGAAAATCAGTCCATCCAGCTCTTCCACAAGAACTGCTCTTCTAAGCTCTGCCAAAGCATCATCACTTAGCGTTATCTCATCCGCTGTCTGTCCGGTCTTTTCTGCAAGTTCATCCTTTGCATTTGTAATATCCGGCTCATAGATAGAAAGCATATAGGCAGGGTTTACATATCCAAATTCATTGACGGATACATTTAATGCTTCCACAGCAGTCTCAACCCTGTCTATGACAGTCTTTGCCTTAATCGTCTGCTTATAAAACATATCCGCTTTTTTCACCTCCCCGTCTTCATTTACTTCCTCAAGACTGCAAAGAAGCGGGTAATCGCTGTCATCCCTAAATGCGATTCTGTTTGCTTTTGAAGTAATGGCTCCATACTGCTTTACAAAAGCATCATATTTTACATTAAGAAGTCTCTGCTTATCAGAAAGCTCCTCCTCGCTGCAGCCATCCATCTGGATATCAATCAGCTCTCTTGTTATCTGTCTGATTTCATCAAGGCTTCGGATTCGCTCCCCGGCAGTCTGTGATACTTCTTTTCTTACCATCTCGGAATTTTCCCTGTAATAGAGCTTTCCTTCAAAAAATGTGTAAGTGTAGTTTCTCACATCCGGATCAGCCGGGATAACTTCCTCAGTCTGCTCCGCCTCATCTGCCACTCTCTCAAAATCTGTCATCTGTGCTTTGATATTTCCGATTGCCTTATTGAGAGCCTCGTACATATTGAAGTTCTCATCATTATTCACACAGACTGTATATCTGCTGTCCTGTCCGTAAATCCTTGTATCATATTCCATAGATCCAAGCATCATTTCCGGATGCTCTGCAAAATAAGAGTTGACTGCAATGCCATTCTCAGTCACACCAAGGTGTACCCAGTCCGGCTCAATATCAATCTTTCTCTCCCTCTTCTGCAGAAACAAGATATCTGCTGTCACTTCGGTTCCTGCATTGTCTTTAAATGCAGTATTCGGAAGTCTTATCGCTCCCACAAGTACTGCTCTTTCAGCCAGATACTTTCGGATAGTAGGATTTGCCTTATCAAGTGTTCCCTTTGTGGTGATTACTGCAACCATGCCTCCCGGTCTTACCTGGTCAAGTGCTTTTGCAAGGAAATAATCGTGGATACGGAAGTTATACTTGTTGTACTTCGGATCAAATACCTTATAATCTCCAAATGGCACATTTCCGACAACCACATCAAAAAAGTTATCCGGATATGTGGTATTCTCAAATCCTGTGATACTGATATTGGCATTCTGATAAAGCTGCTTTGCAATTCTTCCTGAAATGCTGTCAAGCTCCACTCCATACAGCTTTGCTTCATGCATTGTTTCCGGCATACTCCCAAAGAAGTTACCGATACCCATAGATGGTTCTAATACATTGCCGCCTCTGAAACCAAACTGGACAAGTGCCGAGTTCATGCACATGGCAATCTCCGGTGAAGTATAAAAGGCATTGTTTACTGTTGCCCTAGCTGCAGCATACTCTTCATCCGATAACATCTCTTTGAGTTCTTTGTACTCTTTGCTCCAGCCTGCGTTTTCCTCGTCAAATGCCTGTGACAGTCCGCCCCATCCGACAAACTTCGACAAGGTTTTCTGTTCCTCCGGTGTTGCAAGCCTGTTTTCTGATTCAATCTGCTTTAAAGTACGAATTGCATCCATATTCCACTGATATCTGGTCTTGGCACCGCCTTTTTCCATTTCCCAGAGATTGTAATGGAAGTTGTGCTTCGTCTGCCCGGCAACATTCTTCTCATTTTCAAGACTTTCTACTTGCTGTACTGGTTCCTGCTTTGGTGTAAAATCTACAGTTTCCTGTGATTCTGTATCAGCCTGAATATCATCCACAGATACTGATACCACATCATCTGAAACTACATGTCCATTCTCATCAATCTTGGTTTCCCATCCATTCGCTATTGCTCTTTCCCTGGTTTCAAGACGATTAGCTTTTACACTATCCTCGATGTCAAAGAATCTCTTATAGACCGGATTCATCTTATCCCTGTCAGCCTTCTGCTTTATCTCTTGATAATACTTTTTCTGGTCTTCTCCGCAGTAAAATGGCTGTTTTACCATATAGGATAAAATCTCATATAACTCACGCCAGTCGAGAGCACCTTCCTTACGCACACCATTCCTGTTCTTATAGCTGATCTTCACATATCCACTTCTGATTGAGTACTCCACAAGACCATACTTATTGTTGGAATATGCCTTTCTTTCTGCATTATCTGTCCCTAATGCAATATCCCTGATAAGGTCAAGTTTATTGGGCATAAATGCAAAATCAGACTGCACCACATCCATAAGGAATGCCCTAAACGGAGTGTAGCAGCTGCAATCTGTTACAAGAATCTCCGCCGCATCACGCAGGTCTTCATCAAGCTCTGCAATACGCTTGGCATAATCAATCGGTGTAATATACTGAAGCTCTGATGGATCTTTTTCAGTTGTTTCAGCTTCTATCTCTGCACCATATTCTGCCTGTGTTACCATGCGGTCTTCATCGGCAGTTTCCTGTGGTGTCATGCCTTTTGCACTTACATAATCTCTGTTAGAAGCATAGCTCTCCGGCTCATCCGGTATTGCATAATCATCAATCTCTGATTCTGCCTCCTCCGGTTCCACTTCCCAGTATTCGGCATCAATGACCTCATCATCCTCACGGAGTCCGTCCATCGCAAGCTCATCAATACGAGGTGTCTCAGGCTGGTATTCCCCTGTAAGAATAAGGACACCAAGCTCTTTTTCGATATCTTTCCACGAAACATATCCTTCAACCTCTCCATCCTCATCTTTCCACTGAAAACGCAGTCCGTTCCCATGAAATGTGTCATATCCGTGCAGTCCCAGTCCGTCAACCGGCCAGCCTGCACCTCCCTGACCATACTCTGCTTTAATACGCTTTGCCCTGGTTCCTGCATCTATCTCTGTTTCAAAAATCTTACATACCCTGCCCTTGCCACCGATAAAGCCTGTACCTCTCATAAGCACCTGTTTGATATACTCACTTGGTACTGTTGCAGACTTTTTGGGATTCAGGTAATTGTATTTACCTGCTAATGCAGCTTTTCTGTCCTGCTCGAACTGACGCATAAACTGATTATTGTTTTCGTCCTCAGTATGAATGGTGCCAATGCTTGCCTGCCCATTCTGGTCGAAAAAAAAGGAAGCCTGTGTATATTCGGCTTCCTTACTAACACCCAATGAATTGATTTCATCAAGTTCCCTGTTCAGTTCTGTATCATCTGATTCTAGTGGAATCGCATCACTATCTGATGGAGTACCACTTCCTCTGCCTGCATCTTCGCCTGCTCTCTTATCTTCCACATCTCCATTGTCGATGACGGATTCTGTGGCTTGTGCTTCGCCAGATACTGCATCTCCAGCTGGTCGTACAGCTGGTTCGCTTCCTCCTCTACCGCTGACATCTTCTCGTACATCTTCCCGAATCTCATCAGCGTCTTGTATCTTGCCGGCTCGTTCTCCTTTAGATAGTTCATCGCCATCCTTCCGTATTTGCCCAGCTTCGTGAGATCCTCCGTCTCGTCCGGCATCTCTATCTTCGGATAAAGCAGTCCGTCCACTTCCTTGTAAGTCATTTCTTCTAACATATCCAATTCTCCTTTCGCTCTCGATTGCCTTTAAGTTACGACTAAATTCTCTAAGAACACTACAGGAGACATCGCATACAATGGAACCAAGACGGTAAATGATCTCTTCGTCTTTGATATTTACGATCTGACTAAAATCCCGTTCTTGCACAGATAAGTCAAATCCGCATCTCGTCCCTACAGCATACATGACACTTGTATATACAAGCTGCTCCATGTCCATTTCCTGCTGTAAGCCATTGCGTTTCTTACTTTCTTCCTTTATCACACTACCTGATAGCTGCATAAGCTCGGTCATTCGGTCTCCGAACTCTTCTTTTATTATAAGCCAAACATCTGTTCCTGTAAACTGTTTTAATATATTTTTTAGAGACTCCCTGTCGCTGTTATCGTACTGCTCAATCTGACCTTCTGACACAAGAAAATCCACATAATCTTTAAGATTTTCTCCCTCAAGGTCCCATGTCAGCTTAACATTCTTCCCTCCGGTATCACTGATATCAAAGATATACCTCATGCGTGGATTCAGTGCCCTTGACGGGAAGATAGCGCAGCCTTTCGCACCACGCTTTACATATCTTCCCACCTTTTTCCAGGTATCATAATCTGCCATGAGTGTGCTTTTTTCCGGAGGTCTTTGCGCTGTTACCATAACGATATTGTCAAATTCATAGCGGTATAACTGACCTGCGACCTTTAACACATCCTTCCAGTTCTTTTCTGATCTGGTGATGTTACCAATCTCAGAATCGTATATCGCTTTGACCTTCATATCAACGCCCATACCTTTGTCCTCCTCTACTTAAACATCTCTGCAAACAATCCCTTAAAGAGCTTTAACTCATCCTTATCCAGCTCGATTGCAAATTCATTGTCGATTGCCTGTTTTTCGCATTTATCCTTTTTCTTTACAATCTTACGCACCACACGAAGAAGCACATAGCACTCCTTGGACTTTGCAATGCTCTGTTTAAAGGTCAGCTCATCCTCATCGACTGACTTCTGTGTCTGATAGATAATCTCTTTTAACTTATCATTGATACCATCTACTTCCTCAAGGGAAATAATAACGGATGCCTTAGAAGCACCCGATCTGTCCCACTCCTTATGAAGTTCCTTTACCAAAAACTCCATGTTTTTAATTACTGTTGTTGAATCACTTTTCATCTTGCTCTTCCTCCGTTTTCTTTTAATGAAGAAGGGAGCTGACCTTCGCTGAATGGCGAGAAATCAACTCCCTTCATGTCCTCTGCTCCAAGGACTATCTGCTCTGCATAATACATATCCATTGCCTTATTGATGGCATCGTCAAGCGACTCTGCCTTTACTTTCTGTACTCGTGAAAGCACTTCTTTTATCTCAACATCAAATTCCTGTTCCATATGATATCGCCTCCCGTAAAAAACTCATCACCGGCTCTTTTCTTCCTTTACCTGTCTTTCCTTAAAGCCCTCATCGTACTTTCCATCTTCCAGCCTGTCGTAAAAACAGTCTTCTTCAATCGTTCCGAAATCCTCATACATCTGGTGAAGGAAGTCATTCTGCAGCTTCTTTGGCACATCATCATCCTTTGACATATCCTGATAAAAATAGAACTTCTGCTTTAGCTTTGCCCTGTAATCATAGATATCCTCTATCTTTTCCGGTGTGCCATACTCCCTCTTGTATGCCTTGAAATTCGTGGTTGAGAGTGTGGAACCAAGATAAATGCCATGCTCCCACGATACCCCGATTGTGGTATTGTCCTTTGTAGGCTTCTCATCCTTCGGATAACGCTTATACTCTGTCGCACCAAGGGCGATTGTAAGAGAACCTGACTTCATATCCATCACCACAAGATTCCTTGGTGATAATGCTTCAAGCACCATGTAATCATGGTCATTGAAGTTATGAAATGTCTGTCCCCTTTCAAATGAGCGGTTCTCCATTTCATAATGCAGGTTAAAATCATCCACCCAGCCCTTATCGGTCATTCCAATCTCCTTAAGCTTTGCAACACATTCAGAAGAACTTGCTTCTTTATCAAACCGAAATTCTTTGGAATCGTTATAAGATCCCTGAAGAAAATGTCCCAGCTGAATATCATCCAGACAGAATCTCGCAGATACAGTTACATTTGCTGCCCTGTAATACTCTGTGAAGTTATCTGCTTCACCAAGTGTCCTTCCAAGCTGCAACAAATTTTCTGCAAGCTCTGACATGTCATCAATTGCTATAAAACTCTTATAATCATCCAGAGTCATCAGCATATTTATCTCTGTTCCCCTGTCATTTTCTGTTACCAGTATCATATCTTTTAAATCCATTCTTACCTCCAGTCTCAGAGAGGGATTATGCCCTCTCTGCAAATTTCCTGTTATGGTCTTCCTATCACAACAATCTTCCCTGTGCTTGCCACATCCCTGTAAACAACACCAAGACTTTCATTAAGTGCCTCTACCACCTTACCATTTCCGACATATACTGCCACATGGCTGATGTTCTTATATCTTCCGTTGTTTGTAAAACTGTAAAAGATAAGGTCTCCCGGCTGTAACTCATCAAAGGAGACTGTCTTTCCGGCTTCATCCAGTCCCTGTGCCTCCGCTGCCGCTGTGGTTGCACCGCCGTAACTAATATCCACACCTGCATCTTTCCATGAATAATAGGCTAAGGAGCTGCAGTCATAATAGTTACCGCTATCTCTTAAATCTTGACTATAAGGAAAGCCAACTCTGTGAAGTGCATAGGAGCAGACTGTTTTCTGCCTGCTGTCTGTAATTCCACTAAGGATGGCATTGATTTCATCCTCAGTCATGGAGCTTACTCCCGGACTTCCGCCTCCGCCGCCACTTCCGCTTCCGGCATATCCAAGCTGTCCCATAAACTCCGGACTCATGATCTGCTCAAGCATTTCCACCTGATCAGAATTAAATCCATAGACCGAAATCATATCTCTGTACGATTTCAGTGTGACATTCACATACAGAACCGACTTCGTGACAGTAGTTACATTACCGTCTGCATCTGTTTCTTCCACATCCTTTGTTCCTGTGCTTGTGGTGTATGAACACATATCATTTACTACTGCCTGCAGCCAGCCTTTTGAAATGTCATTCATGACTGTTGCAGTATCTCCGATACCATGCTTGACCATATAGACTGCCATGATGTCATAGTAATTGCTTGGGTTTTCTTCCATACCTTCATAATCCACATATACAAGCTCTCCAAGGTCATATCCGGTATGCTCATTCACTTTCGTATTCACATCCCGGTTAAACTCCTGCACATAAGCACTCGTTACTGTCTGCACGGTATCTCCTGATTCAAGTGGTGGCAGAAATAAAGCAAATGGAGAATTGTAAAGGATTGCTATCACTGCTATAACCGGAACCGCAATCATGGCAACTACAAGAACAAGTAATAAAAGCACCAATCCGATAATCGGTGCAGCTGCCTTTACCCAGGTAATCGCTTTTCGCACAATCAGATCCTTTACCAGCTTTGCCACACTATCCGTCTGATTCTCCTGTGCTTTCATCTTATCCAGAAAGAACTTTATCTTCCTGCTCCGGTTTGTCATCTTTTCATCCTTGACCTCTATGGACACACCTGCCGCATATCCGGCTGCCATGCCGATTGCCGTGCCTACTCCCGGTGCAACCGCTGTTCCTGCCGCCGTAGCAGCTGCCTTTGTAGCAGTTTTCGTTGCAACCTTGGCAGTAGTCTTTGCTGTTTCTTTTGCCGTCTCTTTAGCTACAGTCTTGGCTGTATCTTTGGCAGCTTTCTTTGCTGTCTTTTTTGCCAGCTTCTTTCCTGCCTCTACCTTCTTGATACGCTTCTTTGCCTCGGCTGCCGCCTTTTTCCTGAAAAGTGCAGCCCCCTTAGAAGCAGTTCCGGTAACAGGGCGGCTTGCTTCATATGCAAGATATGCTGCCTGCGATACCTCCTGACCGCCTTCCACCTGATCTGTTACTGCCCCGGCTACAAGTGCTCCAGTTCTTCCTGCAATGTGAAGATTCGTGTTCTTGGTCTTGATGGAAGTGTTTGATTCCTTAAGGTTTTGCTTGAATCTTGATAATCCCTTATTCTTCGGCTCCGACTGATGAATGGTACTCTTGCGATAGGACTTCTTTCTATCCGTATCAGTTACCTTTGCACCAGCTGTCTTAGGACCTCTCTCTACTGTATAGATGTTACTCCCCTTAATCTTGGCTCCCTTCGGTTCGTGGGCATGAATCTTGGCTTTCTCCTTGGTGTGAATGACCATCGGTTTGTCATCAACCTTTCTAATTTTCAATTTTCTCACCTCCTACTTTGAAAAATAAAATAAGCCGCTAGGGAGCAAAAATTACTCCTTAACGGCTATGTAAAATCATTCAATATTCAATTATTAAAAGCAACATGAAACTGAAATTTCACGCAGACTATTCCTATACCGTAATGTCTATTCTGACCGATGATTTCTTCTCACCAAAATGCTTTATTTCGATATCCTTCATTTCCTCTATAACATCTTTTTCAATTTGGTGAACATCACTTAATTGTAAATCTCGCTTCGAATCATTTACTATTTTTGCTGCCTCATCTACTGAAACAGTTGTATCTGATGTTAACTGTTCAGACATTTCAGTATCGTTTGAATCCTCTGCAACCTGCCCCTTTTCTATAGATGTCTCTACAATTTCCTCTTCTGTTGGCAAATCCCTATATTCTGTACTTTTTACAAATCTTGTGAATGACTCTACAGCTCTAAAAGTATTTCCCATGATACGTTGAGCTTCCTTAAGCTTTTCACTCTTTGGAATATTTGGATTATTCACGATACTTTTTAGTTCTGCCAAATTTCCATTCATCTCATTTACTTGAAGCCTTTGAGCCTCTTCTTTTGTCTTACATCTCTCCAACCTACGCTCATAAGCTTCTTGTTCCATTCTTGCCGCTTTATATTCCATATAGGCTTTAGGGTCTTTCTGACGAATAGCATCTTCTTCTGAAGCTGTTAATTCTTGACCGCTTGCAATCTTGTTATAAATCTGACTATATGCAGAACTTTCTTTGTCTCGCTCAAGTTGCTCTCGGAAATGCTGAATCATGCTTTCTTCCTGACTTGTTACAGTCATACCCTCTTGCTTCTTTACAACATCCCCGGTAGCCTTCTTTTGCTCCCAATCATTTACTAACTGCATCTGATTCACAGCGTTTCGTATTGTACCTGCAATCATAGCACACCTCCAATTCCCGGTTAATGCTACGATTAAATAGTGATATCAAACTTCATACCCTGTGTTGCCTTTTCTTCTGTTATCTTACTCCAATCCAGTTCAGAAATCTTTTCAAGTAATTCTTCTTTTGAATTTGCCTGAATTGTAGTCCGCTTAACAGTTACATCCTTCTTTTCCTGCTTTTTCTCCTCTGCACGTTTTTCCTTTAATTCTTCAAGCCGTTCTTTCTGCTTTTCTGTAATCTTCTCCAAATCAGCAAAAAGTGTCATCTTTCCATCATCATCAAAGGACATAGTTAACTTATTTAATACAGTTCCACTATTGTCTGTCGTTCCCCAAGCACGTTCAAACCCAAACTGTTCATTGATTTTATCTGACATCTCAACTGCAGTTTTTACCGTAGACAATTTTTCCCGTGCATATTTCTCATCGGATGCCATTCTTTCAAGTTCAGCACTTGAAAAAACAACTGTAAATTCCTTATCGCTTTGGTCTACTAATCCTCTGAAATCATCGCCTTTATCAGCAATAATAAAATCGAAATCCGCATTATCCTTACGCAATGTTTCCAGATATTTCTGTGCCTTAGAAGATAACTTATCTTCGCTGGATTTTATTTTCTGTGCATTGGGCTGCACATCTTTTGCTTTCTCTGTGTTATTTTGCTTACTAACAGTATTGCTCTTATAATAATCTGTTACCTGTGTTAAATTAGCTGCTCTAATCATGGTATCATCCTCCTTGAAAATTGATACAGAAATCCGTTTCTATATCTGTAATATCGGCACTTTATATCCAAAAGTTAATAGTGCGTAAAATTCAAATAAACGCGTGCTTTTATAGCTCGCCTCTCAAACGTGCTTCTATATCAGATGCCGTGTATAACACATCCGTTACAATTACCCTTTCGTCACGGATTGTGTAAAACACTGAATAATTATCGACGAGCATTCTACGCAACTCCATTCTCTTTTCCGGCTCAGAATCCATAATCCTAAATCGTTCTGGGAAAGTGTCTAATGTAAGTATTTCATCAGCAATGCGATTATATTGCCCCATTGCATTATCTGGAGCAAGCAAATCTATAGCAATATAATTGTATATATCTTCCATATCCTGCAAAGCTTCTTTTGTAATCTCTACCTTATATTGCTTCATTAATGCCTCTCTCTAAATGCCACAAACGCACTAGCTGCATCCTCAACATTTCCTTTCTCTATATCGGCATATCCTTTTTCTAACTTTTGATGAATCTGTGTAACAGACATCATATCTGCATTCACTGAATTAGCTGCTTTTGGTAATACAATAGAAAAGGGAATTCCTCCTACTAATGATATTTGTTTTAAATACATATCTATAGCAGTAGCCATTGGTATCCCTAATTGTGCCAATACACTTTCTGCATTTTTTTTTACATCTGGATTTACTCTTATATTTAATGTTGCTGTTTTTCCCATAGAATACACCTCCATCTTTCTTTTATTGTAACGTCTTTTGCGTTACAAGTCAATCTATGAAATATATTTTCGATGCGATAGCTTCACATTGTTTTGATTAACCATTGCATATCTGAGCGTTGTATCTATTTGCTCATGTCCCAGAATTTTCTGTACCTGTTCAATCGGCATACCTTTCTCAATTGCTCTGGTGGCCATCGTCCTTCTAAACTTATGTGGGTGTACCTTTTCTACACCTAACTTCTTCCCCATTTCTCGTAATCGTAACTCCACACCGCTTTCAGTAAGTCTACTGTGTGGTTTGTTTAACGACACAAATAACGCTATATTATTATCTGTCCTTGATTCAATATAATTCAACAAATGAATTTTGGTCTTAGCATCAAAATATGCTTTCCTCTCTTTGTCTCCTTTGCCATAAACCACGCATTCCCGCTCAGAGAAATCTATATCATCAATGTTCAGCCTTACCAATTCGCCTACTCTAATTCCTGTTGAAAGCAGAAAATCAATCATTGCCCTATCACGCAGATTATTACAATTATCTCTAAGAATTTCTATTTTCTCATCTGGAATGGTATCTTTTACAATAACGGCAGTCTTTACCTTATGAATTCTTTTCATTGGGCTTTTTATAATATAGTCCTCTTCCTCTAGCCACGAAAAAAATGTGGAAAGACTTCTACGAATATTATCAATAGTTACCTTTCCACAATTATTTATCGTTTGATACTCTACAAGATATTTTCGTAGCATCTCGGTCGTTATCTTTATGACCGGAATATTTATTGTATCCAACATCTTTTCAATATTACACCTATAATAGCGTATTGTTTTGTCAGAACACCCTTCTAAATGCTTTGCAGTTAAAAACATATCTAGAAAGTCCATATTCGTTGTCTGCAAATAATCAGATACAGTATTTTCAGATAACCGTTTTACTAACACCTCTTGTAGTTTCTGCATCTGCGATGCATTTAATACTTCTGCCATGTCATTGATGATGTCATAAATTTCTCTACCCATAAGAGCGCACTCCTTTTTGAAGGAGTATATCGTAGAAAAATCAGCACATCAACAGAGCGTATTACTGAAAGTTTCACCTTATCTGGTTAAAACATGTTTGCAATATTTTGTACATCCACATTTTGGACAAGTTAACTTTCTTTTGGTAATTGTATGAGGTCCCATAACATAGGATTTCATATCAGGAACAAATCGCTCCTTGCATTCAGGACATTCAAAGGCTCCTGCTTCTCTATCTAATACACATGCAATAGCGATTCCCATTACCATTATTACAAATCCAATCCCCATCAATAGCACTCTAGTCCATACCTGCATTTCAAACATTCCCGCAACAACAAATAAAGGTACTGCTGCAACAATTACCAAAACACTAACCATTGCAGACATTATAATCTTCTTTTTACTCTCTTGAGCTTCTTTCACTAAATTCACCATATTTTCCTCCGCTTTCTTTTTATAATCCATCGCTTGCAATCTTTCACCAGATAGAAGTTCATTTACTGTAATTTCTAGTTCATTGCAAAGTGGAAGTAACAATGATACTTCTGGGAAACCATTACCCGTCTCCCTTAATTAAAGATATTGTTGGGTAAAAAAGAAAGGTCAGTCGATTTTGCCGA